>Ga0193956_1000148_pt1 | contig 33012 bp, 25 predicted proteins | sample BB_7_MG_FD_140358 | JGI IMG/M metagenome (GOLD analysis project Ga0193956, IMG submission 140358) | Microbial mat bacterial communities from the Broadkill River, Lewes, Delaware, United States - BB_7_MG | ecosystem: Environmental > Aquatic > Freshwater > River > Microbial mats | place: USA...
AAAACAAGGAATTTCTATTCCCTTCTTATAACAATATTGATATATTAAATGATTTTTTTTACTCTCTTCTAAATTAAATTTCTTATTATTTACTATTATTTTTTCCATTTACTTTCTTTTTTTCTTTATCAACCAAAGATAAAATTTTTATTCTTTAACTTTAACCTCATAAAATATTTTAATTAGATTATAAAAATTTTCATTTTCTAATTTACTTACTAGAACCACCAGGTACTACTTTTTGAAAATCAGCAAAATCATCTTTATAACAACTATCCAGAAGTGATTTACGGAAAAGACTCTCAAGAAATTCATCCATAAGCTTCTGTGCCCTTTCAGCCAATCCATTAGGCAATGTAACATAATCAGTAAGATGTCTAACAAAACCTATTTCCTCTCCTAACTTAGCTTCCATGCTACTTATAGTCTCAGTATATTGCGCAAGACCTTGAGATGAATACATATCTAGGTACATCGTCGTATCATGGTGTTGTATCATAGCATCATTAAAATCAACTAATAATGTTTCAACTCTATCGAATTGATCCACAATAATCGCCTCATAGGCTGACTTAGATATATCTATAGATTCATATTGTGCCATCATCATTAATTCATAAAAAGTATCAATACCTAAATCCTCACTACTACTTGAAACCAATTCTTCCCCAGATAACATATAATTCTCGACTATAAATTTACCTGTTTCTGAAGATTCTTCACTAAAAGTATAACTAAGACTACTTGAAACCAATTCTTCCCCCGATAACATATAATTCTCTACTATAAATTTACCCATTTCTGAAGATTCTTCACTATAGCTATCTACACTTAATTCTTCACTATATGACAGAGCATCCTCCACGGCTAATTTACCCATTTCTGTATAACTATCGCTACTATCTACGCTTATTCCTTCAACTGATAAATTATAACCCCTTATTAATGTATATATACCAACACCTATAATTACGGCAGTTGTAGTATATTTAATTACATTTCTTCAAGTAAATCATGAATCATTTTCCGCTGTATCTACTTCAACAGATACCTCCACATTTTCCAAATTATTTAATGCTTGATTAGTAACCTCAGCCCCGACTGCATCTAATTCTGTAATTGATGAACCATTGCTTTCCATAGGCACCATTAGTATATTTAACATGGTTGTTATATCCGTATTTACTATATGGTATTTTACGACTATATATATACTAAAGCTACAAATCATAAGAATTAATAAATTTTTTAATCTATTCATTATTTTTTGTTCTATATAACATTTTAACACTAATATTATTAAAATAATAAGTATCTAATTTTTTAATTAAACTTATATTTTTTTTTAATAAACTAAAAATTGTAAAAAAACTTTTTTTTTTTGCGTATACTCCGATATTTTTTGATCTATTATAAACACAAATACCTGTAATTATAAAAAATACCCCTTTGAAACGATATATGACGTTGATTCTATCACCGATATAAACTTTATTTAATTTTTTTTTTTTTTTTAACTTATATAACATAAACTTAATTTAAAATATAAATACGTAATTTTGTATAAATATAAATCAATGACGCTAAAAATGAAACATAACTATTTAAAATAACACCTTTATTTAATCATTTTAATAATTTTTTTAATGAAATAAATATATATTTTTTATTTTTATTAACGAAAATAGTACCTAATTTCTCTATATAATGAGAACGTACCGATTTCTTATTTAAACTAACGACTATAAATGTACACTTTCTAGATTTTTTAATTAATTTAACTTTCAACTTACGTACCATAATCTAAATAAATATAAAAAAAGAATATATATTAAAGAAATATAAAAAAAAAAAATCATAAAATAAAAAAAAAAAAATAGTTATAAAAAAATATATTGATAATAAAGTTGTATTTAAATATGTTTTTAAAAAAGTATATTCTAATAAATTAGAAAAAAATATAAAACGTACAACTCTAAAATAATAAAAACTAGCTAATACATTAAATGTCATTACAATAAAAAATAAAATAAAATATTCATTTAAAATTAATGACAATAATATAAATAATTTACCAAAAAAACCTGATAATGGTGGAACACCTGCTAATGAAAAAAAGAAAAATGATAAAACAAAACCTAAAATTACATTAGAATTACCTAATAAAGATAAATCTCATAATAAAACAATTCTTTCATTATTTACTTTTCTATAACTAACTATAATAAAAAAAATACCTAATAATACAAAAATATAAGGTAAAAAAAAATATAATAAACTGATTAAACTCAAATGTGTTCCATTAGCAAAACATGCCATAAAAAAACCTGAATTAAAAATAGAACTATAAGCTAAAAATTTAATAATTTTTTTTTGGTACAAACTAAAAATAAAACCAATAACTAATGAAGCTATTGATACAAATAAAAAAATATAACTAAATATAAAATTTAAATATATAAATATATATATATATAATTTAAATAATACAGCAACTAAACTTAATTTAGGTATTATTGAAAAAAATAAAGTCACCACAACCGAAGCTCCTTCATATATTTCAGGAATTCATCAATGAAAAGGTGCAACTCCTAATTTAAACAATAATCCAACTAATATAAACATTAAAAAATATAACATATAACCTAATTCAAAATTAATAAATCTCATATCTTTTAAAAGATATGAGATTTCTATGAAATCCATTGTACCGACTAAACTGTATAACATAACTATACCATATAATAATAATCCTGATGAAAAAGAACCCATTATATAATACTTCATTCCCGCTTCTATGGCTGTACTTCTAGCACGTCTTAAACTTGCTAACATATATAAAATTAAATTTTGTAATTCTAAAGCTAAATATAATATAAAAAATTCATTAGACATCATAATAAAAAAAACAGCAATAATTGCAATTCAAATTATCATAATATACTCTTTTATATATATTTTTTCAAAATCAAAAAATTTAAATATTAAATATATGTAATTTAATAAAAATATTAACACTAACAATTTTAAAATCATTGTCATATAATCTAATTTTAAATTAAAATTAAATATAAATATTGTTATTGATACATCCCATAAACTATCATATATTATAAGAAAACTTATAATAGCACACATAAACATCATCCCTATAAAACTTCTGTTACTTTGAAACTTTTGACTATATAAAATTAAACTACATAAACTCACTATACACATAAATATTTCAACTAAAATAAAATTCATTTTTTATCTTTTTTTATTACTTTTCCTTAAACCTCTATGATGAGGTAATTTATAACACACTTTTAAACCTCTACAAAAACGAATACCTAATTTATAACGTAAAACTCAAAATTTTAAAATATGCTTTAAACGGAAATTTCAAATACCTTCCGCTAATACATATACTGTTTTTAATTTATTTAATTTTACTATAGGCTTAAATTTTTTTTCTAAAATTCTTGTTATCGATCTTGTACCCTTTTTTTGTCTTTTTGAATTTTCATAATCTCTATCTAATCCTTGACCTCCAGATACATGACCTAAAACTTTTTTAGTTTTAAAATTACTTAAAACTAAAAAAATATTTGTTCTTTTTTCTTTATAATGTAAAATACATTTTCTTTTATTACCTAAATTTCTATAAGCATATTTAGAATATATATCATTTTTACTTAAATTAACATAAAAGTTATAACTTTTATTAAAAGTATATAAATTATTTTTTAATAATTTATTTAAAAAATTATTAAAAATAAAACGATTTTTAAAAATTAGATTCTCTTTTTTATTAATAAATTTTATTAAACTATTTAATTTTTTAATTTTTGATTTTTTAATTAAACTATAAAAATAAATATAAAATTTTAATAAAGAAAATTTATTAATAAGGATTATTAATACCATTTTTAAAAAATAATTTATTCAAAATTTTATTAAATTTTTTTTGAATAAATTATTTATATATACTAATATATAAATTTTATTTTTTAAAGCATTTAATAATATATAAGATTTTACAACTATTTTTAAATAGTTTATTTTAAAATAATTAACTAAAATATTTTTACTATTAACTAATAATTCTTTTATATTGTTAAAATTTTTAATATTTTCATTTTGAATAAAAAATTTATCAATATTTTTTTTATTTTTTAATATATTTATAGTTTTGTTTTTTATATTATAAAAAAAATTTTGAATATATAATTTATATTTATAAAAAAATATAGAAACAAAACTAAAATAATGTAATATAAATAAAACTTTATAATTTTTTTTTAATTTATTATTAAAAAAAAAAAATGCATTATCTTCTGTTAATGCATAAGCTAAACTTTCTTTTCTTTTTTTTTTAAATGATTTATTAATCTTTACTAAAGTATTAAAAAAAAAAGTATTATTTAAAGAAAATTTATTTATATTTATATTATTAAAAACACGATCTCTTAAAAAATAAGCAATCATTTCAGAATTTTTAAATCTATTAATAAAATACTTATTTAATGTATTTGTATTTTTTTCAGCAGATTTATCAAATAAATTTAAAATAAAACTTGAAAATATTACTTTTTTATAAGAATTAAAATTATATAAACGCATTTTACTATTTAAAACAACTAATAAAAAATTATTATAATATTTTAAACTTTGTAAAATTCTTTTATATAAATTTTTATAATTAATTAATTGTATATTAACTAATTTTGATGTGAATTTATACTTTTTTTTTAACTTTAAAACATAATTATATAAATTTAAATATTTTAATAAATAAAATTTTATTAAAACTATTTTATTTTTTATTAAAATAAATCAACTATAATATGATTTTAAATACTTTTGTAAATTTACATTAAAAAAATTTAAACTAAAATTATCTAAATTATATAAAAAAAAATATTCTTTTAATTTTCAACGATATTTTGTTAAATTAATTTTATTTTTTACTATAGTAAAAAATATATTTCCTTTATTTAAATTTACATCTTTATTATAAAAATAATCTACTTTTTTATTTTCAAATATTTTATCTTGATCTTTATAATTAAAATAAAAATTACCTAATAATTTATTTAAATTTTCTTTTCTTTTAATTGCATTTTTTAATTTCAATTTTTTCTTTCTATTTAAATAAATTTCTTTTGTTTCTATTAAACATTTTTTATTTAAAATATTTAATCTAAATTTTAAAGGTAATTTAACTAAATTACCTTTATTAGATTTTTTAAAATATTTAAAAAATCTAATAATTACAAACCTTTTTTTTCTTATTTTTAAACCTTTATTAAAAAATTTTAATATAAATTTTCTTAAATAAGATTTTTTTACAACCTTTGTTAAAATTTTATGATTTATATAAATAGATTCTAAATCTTTTATTAAATTACTTCAAATTAACTTCTCATTTAAATTTTGATTTAAAAAATCTAAAATCGAATTAAAATCATATTGTTTTTTTAATCCATATAAATACCTCATAAAATATTTAAAAACTATAGATCAATTTTTTTTTTTTAAATCCATAATTAATAATTTTAAAAATTTTTTTACTTTATTAGATTTTAATAATTTTATAAAATTCTTTCTTTTATGAATTCTTCTTTTTTTCATCAAAACCTTATCAACTAAACTAGTATACAAACTATTAAATGAATTATTAAAATAAGAAATATAACTATTTCTTAAAAATTCGTAAGATATTTTTTTATTTTTTAAAACACCTGAGTTATTAAAAACTAAACGTAAATTAAATCTTAAAAAATTTAAAATATCATAAAAAAAAAAAAATTTTGAATTAGTTAAAACTAAATTTTTTTTTAAATTATTAAAAACAATCGATTTTTTTGTATTATCAAAATACGCTATATTAAAAATTTTCAAACTTTTATCAGAAGATAGATCAAAAGTTTGCATAATATCTTTTTTTTGTAACATTACTTTTAAAGTATGTTTATTATTTGAATATGACTTAATAAATTTAAACAGTTTTTTATTTAATAAATTTTTATTACTTTTTTTCATTAAAATTTTTTAATATTATAAAAATTTACAGTATATTTAATAGATCTTCTATTTGATCTTGTTGCTTGTCCACGCATAGGCAATTTATTTTTAAAACGCAAACCTCTATAAGTTCATACATTAACAAAAAATTCTAATTTTTGTTTAATAGTTAAACGTAAAGGTGAACCCAATAAATAAGTTGAACCTGATATAAATAAACGTAAACAATCTTTAAAATAATAATTTAAAACATCCATTTTAGCATTACGATTAAAACCAAATAGATCTAAAATATACAAACGTCTAACTTTACCTAAACCAAAAATGACACTTAAAGCATCTTGAATACGTCCTTTATTTCTAATTTCTTTATCTAATATTCTATATTCCATAATTATAATTTATTTTTTTTTTTTATAAATCTAACATAATTCGGTTTTATAAAACCACTTAAACCTTTTATACGTACATAAACATTATGTTTTTTTAAAAAAACTAAATTTCAAAAAATTACATTTAATTTATCTAAATTATTAGAAATAAATATAAAATGTTTTTTCTTTTTTTTTAAATAAACAAAATTACATAAATGGTAATAAAAAAAATGATTTACTGCCATAAAAAAACATAAAAAATATTTACTTAATCTTCTGACATAAAAACCTAATCCTTTTAATTTTAAACGAAAAAAATATATATTTTTTGTATGTAAATAATTATTAAAAAAATTATTTATAAAAGAAATTCAAAAATTTTTTTTTAAAAATAAAAATTTTAATAAATTATTTTTTTCTTTAAAAAAATAAAATGAAGGTAAATAATAATAATATATAAATTTATTATTAATTGATAATATTAATACATTTTTTTTTTTATTAAAATCAATATTTATATCTGATGATAAAATATAATTAAAATAATTTTTATAATTTAGACTTGCTTTAAACATAACCTCTTTTAATTGAAAATCTAAATATGTATTACCTTTTATTACCATTTACTATAATAATATTTTTATTAAAACTTCACCTGATAATGTACGTCATAAACAATCACTACCTATTAATAAACCTTCTTTTGTTGATAATATATATATCAATGCATTTTGTTTATCTACTTCTTTATACAACCTATGCATATTTCAATAAACACGCTTTGATGGTTTTGAAACTAATTGTAATTTATAAAAAATTTGATGACCATTTACATAACGTAAACTTACTATTATTTTTCTATTTGATAATATTTTATACCCTCTAATTAAACCTAAATCTTGTAAAACTTTTACAATTTCTAAAGTCATTTTATTTAAACCTAATTCTACACTTTTAACTCTATGACGATTTGATACATTTACCCTATTTACTACATCAGCTAACATACTATTAAAATTCATTTATTATTATCAACTTGCTCTTCTAAAACCAACTAAAGTTCCTTTAGTTGCTGCTTTTTTTAATTCTTGACGGGAATAATGTAATTTCCTAAAAACTCAACGAGGATTACCAGATAATATACAAAAATTAACTAATCTTGTTCTACTAAATTTCGGTGCTTTTTTTAATTTGTCTACAAATAATACGGCACGTATTTTATTATTCACTAAACTATTATTTATTAAATAATTATAACTTAATAATTTTATTTCATTTTTTATTCAAATCTTTCTATAATATTTTTCTCTTTTTAAATGACATAATGACATTACTTATTTACTTAAACCTCGCTCATCTTTTGATTGTCAATAGGGGTGTTTAGGCTCACCCGGTTTATTTATATAAAAACCCTTTCCTAATTTAGCTGGTAATTTATCAAATTTTTCAATTTTTTCACTACCTTCTAATAACCAAAATGATTCATAATAATTCGGATGTTTTTTTAAATTTAAAGGATTATCATCTCAATTAATTAACTTATGTTCTTTCACTTCTAATTGCGCTAACTTAACATTAAAAGCACGCGCATATTCCTTGGCATCATCAATACCATGATTATAATCACTTAAATATTCATTTATTATATAAGGATTGGTCCTCCTTGTTCATTTTATAAATTCTACACCCGGTTTTTTATCAAAATCTCCTATTAATATTATATCATTTTTATCTAAAGTCAACCCAATTGTTTGATATAAAAAAACTAAAAAATTTTTTGTTCTTTCCATTCTTTTTATTTTTTCTCAACATAATACATGTTCTTTTAATTCTTTTCAAAATTTTATATCTGCTTTTAATTTTTTCCTACGCTTTATTTTTGTAATTTCTCAATCTTCTTTTAAATATTTATCTAAATGAGCATATAACTTTTTTTTTTTTCGCTCAAACTCAACAGCTACATCATCTAACTTATCTACAGTTTTACGCATTAAATTTGCATATTTCGAAAAAAATAAAAAAAATTTTTTTAAAATATGCAAAAAAGCAATATTTACTCAATGCATATTATTTAAACTATAATTACCTCTTTTATTTCTTAAACTTTTTATCTCAAAAATAATAAATAAATTTAATAAATCAGATTTATTTTTAAGAATTAAAAAATTTAAAGGTTTAAACAAAAAACAAAAATTAGTTAATTTAGAAAAATGATATAATTTATTTTGTAATACAAATATACTATTATTTACCTTTTTATTTAATATCAAATTTAAATACACTTCTTTTAAATTTTTCATAGAGATTATAAACTCTTTATTAATAAAGAGTTTATAATTTCCACAATATTTACAATAAATAAAATTTACTTCTAAATAATATTTAGTCTTTAATAAACTTTTTATATTTATTTTATTTCTTAATTTATTTAAAAATATATAATAATCTTTTGTTATAAACATAACATTACAACTACTACAAATATTATTTTTATCTATTAATCTAGTAGAATTATAATTAAATAAATCAATTTTTTTATTTTTTAAAACTAAATTTTTATTTTTTTTATTGAATTTTTCATTATTTTTTATTATTTTATTTGTATTTAAAAATATTTTTGTAGTTTTTAATTTATTATATAAAATATAATATTTACGTTTAAATTTTTCTATACTTTTATCCATAAATTTTTTATCTATTTTTAAATTATAAAAATAGATATTTAAAAACATTAAATTAACATGAAATAAACACATAATTATACTATTCATAGAATTTCTTTGATTTCAAGAAATATTATCAATAGAATCAAAATTAAATAATAAATTACTTAAATTATCTTGTAAATCATTTGATGCAAAACCATTTAATGGATTTAATATAAAAATATTTTTTTTTATATTCAACCAAAAATATTTTATATCTCTAAAAAATATCTTCATATTAAATCCAAAAAAACTATTTTTTTTAAATTCCATAAATACTGTTTTTTTTAACTTTTTAATACGCTTTAATGATCTAGATTTAAAAATTGTTCTTAAAGTACGCTCAAAAACATCTAAATATAAAAATGTTTTTAAAAAATAAATAGAATAATATTTTTCAAATAAATGAAATGTATTTATAAAAAAATTATTTTTATCTCAAGACAAATTATATAAAAAATGTTTAGAAGGTATATTTAATACTGTATTAGTTTTAAAAATTTCTAAAACATTACAACGTTCTTTTTTTAACATAAATTTTTCTTCTATTAAATTACTTTTATTTTTAATTCAATTACTATCTATAGTATAAATATTAAATTCCTTTAAAAAATTTTCATTATATATATGCAAACTTGTATCTAAATTTAGATCATGTACTAAATTAAAAATAAAAATATTATCACTATAAAAAAATACACTATTATAAAATAAAACTTTAGTAAATATAATAGCAGAATCATCAAAAACTAAATTACTAGATGAAAAGTTTAATTTAATTAATGCAGTTTTTTTTTTTTTATAATTATAAATATTTAAACGATAAAATCTAAATAAATGTATATTTTTTTTTAATACAAATTTATTTAAAATATTTTTATTAGAAAAATACTTATTTATAAATAAACTACGCAAATTAAAAATAAAATACATTAAAAATTTTTTTATATCTTTTCATAAACCCTCAGTTAAATAAACAAACGACATATCAAAAAAAGTTAATTTAGTTAAAGCAATTTTATTCCTTTTTTTTAAAAAATTAAAAAAATATAAATAATTATAAATTTTATTTACTTTTAACATACTAAATTTTAATCGCAAATTATTATTTAAATAAACATTTTTTTTACTTTTTAATAAAGAAAAAAAAGTTAAAAAATTAAAATTAAAATTTTTAACTTTTTTTTTTTTTTTTTTTTTATTTTTATAAAAAAAATAATTTAAAAATTTTAATTTTAATTTTAAAAATATATTTTTATTTGATATAGTTAAATACTTATAATTATCAAATAAATATAAATCATATAATTCAGAAAAAATTTGCATATTAGTATTAGTTATATTTTTTAATTTTATAACTGATTTAAAAAATAATTTTTCTTTTTTTACCAATTTTTTATTTAAGATTAATCATTTATTTTTTCAATAACGCTGATATCAAATAAACATACTTTTATATAAAAGATCAAACCTATAATTAATTACTAAATTTATATTATTTATTAATTGTTGACTAACTACATTAAAAAATTTTAAAATAAAAAATTCAGTCCATTCAAAAAAAAAATATTTATTTTTTATTTTATCTTTTTCCATTCTATAAAAATCTGAATTATTTAAAACCATAAAATAATAATAAGTATAAAAAAATTTATGTAATTTACGTTTAAATTTAATTTTAAACTTTTTTGATAATTTTAAAAAAATAATAAATAAAATTCTAAAAAGTTTTATTTTAATACGTTTACTAACATAACTATTTGATATTTTCTTAAAATAACTTTTATCAACTAAAAGTTCTTCTTGTAAAAAATTTTCAAAATAATAAACATATATATTTAATAAAAGCAAATTTTTTTTATTATCTAAAATTTGAGAATTTTTATAATCTATAAATTGTACAATTTTGTAATTAAATTTATCCTTTTCTTTTTTTAATAAAAAATTTTTTATTAAAAATAACAATATATTTTTTTTTTTCAAATTATAATCAATTGAAGTTAATTGAACTTTTAAACCATCTAATAAAAAATAAATTTTTATTAAAAAAAAATAACGTTTTTTTATATAATGCTTATTTTGCAAATTTCATTGCAATTTATAAAATAATAAATATAAGTATCTATCCTTATCCTTTTGTTTTTGTAATATATATTTTTTTCAAAAAAAAAATATATCTTTTATATTTAATAAATTTATAAAAGTATAATTCTCTTCGCTTAAAAAAGTACGTATATTAATATAAACATTTAATTCGGATACAAAAACTACACGTTTTTCAACAATATAATTTAAAGATTTTAAATATTTAATTAACATTGTCGATGTAAAATTCGATAAAAATTCTAATTTTAAATTTAAAATAAAATTTTTTGTTAACACAAATGATTTTTCAACATAATTCAAAAAACTCTCAATTGTTAAAATTTGATTATCAATTAAACCTAAAAATTTTAAATAAAAAAAAAACTTATAATTAAAAAATTTTATAAAATTTTTTAAAATTCTATTTTTTTTTTTCAATATCTCTAAATTTTTATAAGTTTTTTTTTTATTTTTTTTTAATATAACTTTTTTAAAATTATAACTAAAAAAATTAAAATTATTAACTAACAACTCATTAAAATATAATGATTGACGTATATACCATTTATAATTAAAAAACACAACTTTTGTAAATCAATTTTGCATAAGTAAATAAGATGGTAAATCTTTTAAAATACCATTTGTAATTAATAAATTATCAGCTAATTTTAAATCAGACGTATATTTAAAAAATTTCTTTTTTCAAACAAACTTAGTTAGATATAAGAAATTACCTGTAATAAATACAGCAGAAGACTCTAAATAATTACTCTTTTTTAAAATAAAATTTAAATTTTCTTCATTAAATCACATAATTTTACACTATTTAAAAAAAATATAAAATATTTTGAAGCATTTTTTATAATATTAATATTTATATAAAACAATTGTTGAATTCTATGAAAATAAACACCACGCGCTAATTTTTTATTAGTCAAAATATTTAAATCCTTAAAAATTAAAATATATTTATTATTATCAAATAAACCACCATCTTCAAATGAATTTTTTAAAAAATCATCTAAAATAAAAGAAATTATATTATAAAATTTACGTTTTTTTAACACATTTTTTATAATAAAATGGTAATAATATTTACCTAATCTTAAATGATTTTTATATTTTGACACAAAACTTAAACAACCTGTAAATAACCAAATTACTAAAAAAAAACGTTGAATAAAAAATGTATCAATATTTATAACATTACAAAATTTGAAACTTAAAAAAACATCTTTAAAAAAAGTATAATTAAAAGGAGACTTATTTTCACTTACTTTTTTTTCTAAAGAAAAACGACTATGATCTAAATACATTAATTCAAAATCACTTTCAGCATATTTTTGTAACATTTATATATTAAATTAATCAACGAGCTAAAATACCTATAGCAGGATGTTTTTCTAAAATTTCATATAAAATAGGACCTTTAAGCTTTTTACTTAAAGGTAATTTTCTTTTATTAACCAAAATTACCGCATTATCTGAAAATTTTATAAAAACACCATAATGTCTTTTATAACTTTGTTTTGTTCTTAAAACTAAGGCTTTATGTTTTTTACCCTTCAAAAAACGATCTTTTTTTTTTTCATCTAAAAAAAAACCTCTTTTCAAAGTATAAGTTTCAACTACTACTAAAATTATATCACCAATTTTTGCATATTTCTTTTTTGTATTTCCATATACTTTAATACAACGTGCTTTTAAAATACCTGTATTATCTACAACGTCAACCACTGTTCCCGAAATTATCATTTAATTTTTTAATTTAACTAACCTTGTTTTTACAGGTAATCTTTTAGAACACGCTTTAAAAACTAAAATAACATTTATTAAATCTACATTACCTAACTCTAAAATTATTGTACCTTTTCTAACAAATACATTAAACCCTTTTCAAGCACCTTTACCTTTACCCATTCTAGCTGATACAGGTTTTTTTGTATAAGGCAAAATACAACTTATATTGAATTTTAAATAACAACTTTTTTTGAATTTTTTTTTTAATAAACGATATACTGTAAATAATTGATTATAATTTAAAAATGTATCTTTTTCTACTACTAAACCAAAATTACTATAACATAAATGACTCATAGATGGTTCTAAATTTTCAACTTTATTTTTAAATTTAAATGTTCTTTTATATTTTCAATTTCTTGGATCTCTTCTCATTTTTATTTAAAATTTTAAAAAATACTTATGTGTAAAATTTTGATTTCTATGGATTCATATTCTTACAGAAAATGTACTATATTCATTAGCTGTTATACTTTGACCATAATCTACTAATTTTTCATGAGATGCTATAGGTAATAAACCTTTTTTAATTCAAACTATTGAACGTTTTCTTCTTCTTCTAAAACGTCCAGCTAATCTAAATTTATAACCTAATATAGCTTTATTTTTAAAAAAATAATCTATATATGTTTTTTTTTTTAATAGATTACTTGACTTATTTCAACGTAAATTTTTATAACTAACACTTTGCATTAAATTTCTATGATGTTTTTTAATACTTAAATATACATCTAAATTTATATCTTTAAAATATACATATTTATTTAAATTCATAAATAAATATCTAGTATTTTTTGCATTAAAAAAATTTTTAGAATTTAATCAAATATAATAACTTTTTTCCTTTTGATTAATTCATTTAGATATTCTTATATCTAAATCAGTTGCAAATCAATCATTAAAAAAAAGTTTTAAAAAAAAGTTTTCTTCAATAAATTTTTCTTTAATAGGATTTAATTTTTTATCTAAAATTAAAATTAATACTAAAATAAAACCTTTTATCTTATTATCAAAACTTACCTTTAAATAATTAATATTATTATAATAAAAATTTTTTTTTCAAACTACTCAAGGTTTTATACCGAAACTTTTTCACATAATTAAACTATTTTTTATATTAAAAGATTCTGTTTTAACTAAAAATACTAATTGTGTTGCAAATAATCTATACCTTTTTAAATGTGTATCAGTTTTATCTAATATATAAGTTAGATACTTAAACATTTTTTTTTTTATATTAATTTTATTTAATTTAAATTTATTTAATTTTTTTAAATTTATATAAATAGATATAAATTTATCAAAATAACTTAAATATTTACTATAAAATTCAAGAACAATTTTTACATAATGAAAACTATCAAAATCCTCCTCAAATTCCTCCATAGTTAATTTACTTAAAGTAAAATATACAGGTGCATATCTAAATAAAAAAAAATAATAAATTAATTTAAATTTATTTAAACAAATTTTTCAAACACGACTTAAATCTCATTCCATATGTACTTCATATTTTAAATATCCAAATATTGTTTGCATATAATGATTAGAACAAGTTAAACCATAATTATCATCATACCTTCTTTTCTCTTTTAAACTAAATTTATATACTTCATCTTCTAATTCAAATAAATATCTTCAAAGATATCATTTCATTTCATTATACCCTATTAATGACTTCGATACATTAGGAAACACATTTCTTTTTAAAGGAGAAAATGTTACATTTTTTTTTTTTAATTTAAAAGTTGTAGGATAAAAAATAGATCTAATATAATTAAATTTAAAATAATAATAAGAATATATTTTTAATTTTTTTAAAATCTCCATAAAATATGAAATATTTCATAAATATAATTTTAAATATTTCTTTAAAAACATATGATCTATAACAGGACTTCTTTTTCTTTTTGCTAAAAAAAAATAAGAACGTAATTTTGCTGCTTTATACTTTTTAGTTAAAAATTTATTTTTTCAAAATAAAAAAAAAAAAATTTTAGCTTTTTTATATTTAAACGATTGTAAAATATAACCGATATATCTTTTTTTATACATCTTAAAAAAAACTTCTGAATTAGAAAAAAAATTTTTATTATCTTTTACTATTCAATCTTTAAATGATTTATATGTAGTACTTTTTGTACCATAATCCAATACTCTTAATTTTGTCAATAAAAAATTTAAATCTTTTTTTATAGGTCTTACTACATTACGTCAATCAAAACCTAATTTAAATGCATGAGCTATATGTCTTGCAATATAAGATGATGTGATTTCATTATTAGTTATTATATAAAAATTAAATTTACTATTTAAACCCAATCATTTTTTTATTAATAAACCTATATATGTACTAAATTTTTTTAAAAAAGGTCTTTTAATTAAAATAAAATAAAATAAATATATACTTTCATAAATACTTAATCTTTTATAATAACCTTCCTGTGTTAAACGATAAGGTGCCATTTTTTTAAATTGAGTATTTAAATTTAAAATTCATAACATAAAAAATAATCTTGCATAAGAAAAACGAACTACATGCATAGTTTTAAATTCACTACGCATTTTTTCTTGTGTTGTTGATTTAATATACATAAATCTTTTACTAAAAAATTTATAAATATCAAAACCATAATGTACCGTTGCACTTAATGTCCTTCTTTTTGAATATTTTCAATAAGCTTGATAATTTTTTTGTTTTTTCAATTTTTCAAATAAAACTTTAAATAAACTTAATACCTGTTCTCTATCCGAACCTAATTTTGCTTCACGTTCTTTCTTTAATTTTTCTTGAATTCTTAACTTTCTTTGTCTTTCTTCTTCTTCTTTTTTTTTTTTATCTTTTTCACGTTTTAAAAATTTTATAGATAATTTCATTTTATTTAAATAATCTATATCACTTTTTTTTAATAAATTAGGAGTCTTATTATAAAAACTTTTTTCTTTTTTTTTAAAAAATTTTGTTAATAATTTTTTTTCATGCTTCTCGAAAAAACGATTTTTTAATTTTTCTTTAATTGCAATTTCTTTATTATTATTTCTCAAATTTCTAAAAAATAATTTATAATTTCTACTATATAATGAATTATATGCTAATAGAAACTTTTGTCATTTTAACTTTTCCTCCTTATAATCATCTAAAAAAGAAAAATAAGGTAAAAATTTATAATATAATTTAAAATACTCATGCACATAAGTATCTATATCCGATAGCACTTGTGTATCCGCTTTTTCTAATTCCACTCTATGCTTCTTAACAAATTTTAATTGTATTTTTAACCCTTCTAAATTTTTATATTGGTTATAAAAAGAATGTTTTTTTAATATATTTACTCTACCTACTGCATCTTTATATGTTTGATCTATTAAATTAAAATAAAATAAAAAACTTAAAAAATTTGAACGTTTTACTAAACTATTAACATTTTTTAATAATAATTTATATTTTTTTTTTAATTTACTTGACTTCATATAACTTGGTGTTTTAACTTTACTTAATTCTAATTTAAATATATTTTTATTATTTCTTATAACTTTACCTAAAAATAATTTTACAAACATAGAACTTAATAAATTTTTTATTCTTTTTTTTCTTATTTTTTTTTTTAATTTTATCCTATTTTTTTTTCTTGTTTTTAAAAATTTATTATATAAACCATACCTTAAATACTCTTTATTTGTTTTTCTTAAACTTAAAGATTTAATATAATTTTGAATATATTTATTTTCTCTTGGCAATGTTACCGTTAAATGTCTTCTATTTCAATGAGGCATTCTTGAATAAAAAAATAAATATCTTAAAATTCTGGTAAAATGTAAAACACTATTATCTTTACTATTATTTAATCAATCAAATTTTAATTTATCATTTAATAAAAACTTATAAAAAAAAGATAAAATAAAAGTTTCTCTTGCACAAATATACATTCATTTATTTGAACTATATAAACGTTTTTTATTTATTATTCTATTAATTAAATACCTACGAAATCTAAAATAATTCCTTTGATAATACTCCAATAATAATATATCCGGAGCTAAACCTAAATATTCGAAAAATAAAAAAAAATTTTGACTTTTATATATAGCCTGAAATTCACTTTCAGTTTCCGGTCTAAAACCTAATTGCTCATTTCATCAGGGATAACGCATAAACATATCTCTTAAATGATAATTAAACATTGTTGATGGATTTGTATTTTTTCACATTTTTTTTCTATAAAATTTATAATGATTTCTGTAGGTTTGAGGTGTTAAACTATATTGATATAATTTTAAAGAATAATTCATAGCTCTATAATCTATCCTTGTATCATAAAAAAATAACGAAATATATAAACAACCTGATGTTAAACCTAAGTTCATATGACTTAAATATATATTTATTTTCTCTATACGCTTATTATAAAAAAAATATCCTATTAAACTACGTATATTTAACATTATATGTAACATTAAAGGATATAATTTATTATTTGAATATCAATTATCTGACCATGTTAGACTGTAACCTAATTTAAAATTATTGGGATTCATAACATATGCCATTTTTTTTTTTCTAACGTAATTTACCTATAAAATCAATTGCTCTATATAAATCAATTCTTATAGGATAATGAATATCTTCATATTTATAAGGTTTATATAATATAAAATTTAACTTTTCATAATTATAATAAAAATTTTTTATATTTCTTGTTATAATACCTTGTGATATTTTATATATCATATCATTTTTTATTACACTTCTTCATCTTTTTTCTATATGCAATAAATCTCCTAATTGCATTTTTGAATTAATATGTGTTTTTTTTTTTAAATTAATATGAAATATACCCATATTTATCATATTTTTTATCATAAAAACATTATTTATTAAATTCAATCTATATACTATTATAAATAAACGACCTTCTAAATAACCTATAAATGCTGAAGTAAATCCACGAACTACTTGACCTTTTCTTGCTAATTGTACATATTTTACATATGTTCTTTTTTTTAAAAGCATATAAAAATTTCTTAAATGACGAGGTTTTATGTAATTTTCTTTCAATTTTTTTGGAAATTTAAAACGTGTCCTATTTCATAAACGATACACATATCTTCTTCTTTTGAAATTATAATAATTTCTGGATAATACTTTTAAACGACATCAATAATACACTGTTCTATCTAATTTATCACGTTTACTTAACCTATTTTTATAAGTAGTATAGTATGCCCATACATCTAATCTTACTTTTCTATAGAATTTACCCCTTTTTCTTATTAAACAAGCCATTTTTTTTTAATTTTTATAACAAACAAAAAAGTTTTTTATATAAACTTTTTTTTTACAAAATTATTTGCTCAATTTTTTTCATTACAAGCTTTTTGTACTTATATTTTATTTATTAATTCAAATAGAATTAATAAAATTTTTACTTTTAAAATTTTTTCAATTGATTTGATTAATTAATTTTATTAAATATAAAATTATTAAATTATATATCAATATTTTATAATTAAAATCAAAAATATTATAATAAATACTTTTTAAATCCCTAAATAAATAATAATTTTTTATATTTTTATTTTTTAAAAATACTAACATATTTTTTGAAAATAAATAAATTTTAGCATTTTTAAAATAAAATAAATTTACTAAATATTTTGAAATATAACTTTTTTTATTTTTTAATTTGTTCTTTAATTTTATATTTTTTAAAAAAATATTAATATTAATACTATTTTTTTTTATTTTTTTATTTGAATTTCTTTGATCTAATTTACTATTACTTTTTTTTAAAAAATTATATGAATCCTGATTTAATAAAATTAAATCATCATAAGTATTTTTTACATTTTTTTCAAAAAAATAAATTTTATCTTTTTGTAATATACTTATTTTTTGTAAAAAATATTTACTCATATTTTTATTTACATTTTTTTTTTTTTTTTTCTTTAAAATTATATATTTATATTTATCCGATAAAAAAAATTTAAAAATAAAAATAACACTAAATAATAAAATAAATAATAAAAAATAGGCAAAAATATTAAATAATATATGAATATAACTACTATCTTTATCATAATCTACTAAACTTAAATACGCTTCTTTTTGATTTAATCATAATTGAAAATACCATAAATCCGTTATAGTATTATTACCAAAATATTTTGAATAATCAAAATATATAATTTTATCATTAATTCAATTTTCATTAAAAATTAGAATATTTTTAAATATTATTTTGAAATTAAAATAAAAATATTCTAATGAATAACTAGATAAATATTTATATAAAAAATTATTTTTATCTGATAAAATTATATTTAAATATTCTTGATCGAAAACGGGTAAATAATATTTAAATACCGGATTAGTTCCTGAAACTGCATATAATTTTTTTGCTTCATCTCATTTACTATCCAACATTGAAATATAATTATAATTAATTAAATATGAAATTGACTCTTTTTCTAATTCTTTTTCTAATTCTTTCCCCAATTCGTTTTCCCAATCATTTTTAAAATATTGTCAATACTCTCTATATATATTACCCGTAGTTAATTTTATTATATTTAAAATCTTTCAGTTTTTTTCAAAAAAAAAACGAAATATATATTTTATTTCTTCCATTTTCTTTTGTTTATAAAAAAAATATTCAAAATTAGAATTTACCATCTTATTTATAAAAACATAATTTTTATTTAATGAAAATTCTAATCAATTTAAATATAAATTTGAATTATTACTATTTTCATTAAAATTATTTGATAGAAATTCATTAACTAAACTTGTCTCTACATTTAAATACTTAATTAAAATTTCATTATATATATTTGTATAATTTAAAAAATTATACTTAATTAAATAAAAATAATTATTTTCTTTATAAAATTTTGGTTTATAATTTACTAAATCTTTAAATATATGCACATATTTAATATCTTCAAAAGGTAAACAAAATTCATCTTCTAAATAATCTTCGTCAAACACAACATCATCCGAATTTCTACTTTCTGTTCTTTTAGGTTTTAAATCCATTTCTTCATCCATAAATATATTTTCTGTTACACCTGGCTGAGACAAATATTCAATTGTAAAATCTGTTTGATGATCAGATAAACCATAAAAATTCATAAATTTATAAACATATGCTTTTAAATTACCAAGTACAATATGTTCTCAACTATAAAATTCATATTCATAAGTTTCTGCCCCTACAGCTAATAAAGCTTCATAATGTTTAAATCAATCGTTTACAATTAAACCTGGTATATAAATATAAAAATCTTCTACATCTCAGGATTTTTCTCATTCATCTATAAAAAATTGTAAAGGATAACCTAATATTAAAAATAATACTGCAAAATTATTTTGATTATAATGAAATTCATTTTTAGTTGCATATCTTGTTATTAATGTTTCCTTCATTTCCCAAGAATTAAATTTTGTATATAAATTATCAATTTTTGTATTTATATAATCATTAAATTTTAGTTCTTGACCATATATAAATTCATTTATTTTTGATATATACTCTCCATTATTTCTTATTTCGGCTTTTAAATTTAAAAATTCATCTAAAATTGATTCATCTAAATGATGTACTTCTGTAAATACTTTTTTATAATTTAAAGTTGAGATTTTATACATATTTACTAAATTAAATAAATATTTATAACTTACATTATGTAATCAATTAAAATAACTATAATGCATTTCATTAAATTTATCTAAATTTTCTTTTAAAATATAATATAAGGCTCTTGGTTCTAATCAACCTTCCGTTTTTGTACAATCTTTTAATGAATAAAAATGGTTTAGAATAATTTTTTCTGGATTATTTTCATATTTTCAACTACCTCTAAAATTACTATTATCAAATAAATATGAATTTTCTATGGCTGTACTATAAAAAATTCATTTTAAATAAGGCATTCTATGACTTTCCACAAAAAATATATCACCAAAACTACGATTAGTATATTTATTTATTAAACTTCTATATAATAAAAAATAAGTATTATAAATATTTTTATTTTTTGGTAAAGTTAAAGGAAATATATAATTTATTGAATTTCATTCATTTTCTTTTAATAGATTAGAATTTAATAAAAAAAATATAAAAGGATAATTTAAATAATTATAAAAATATAAATTTTTATTTGGTTTTTTTATTAAAACATTTATTAAATAATCTTTTAAACCTTTTTCATTAAACTTATTCGAATCTTTTAATTTTAATTTTAATTTATATTTTACTTTTGTTGATAAAATTTTTTTCTTTTCATTTATTTCAAATGACTTATTCAAAGGCTTTAATCAATCACGACCTCCAATAAAATCATAACTATATAAAAAATCTTCACCCATATCATTAAATAATGGGTCACGTACGTCGATAGGTGTTATAATTTTATTATAATTATCTACTTTTAAACTATCCGGTCAATTATACATTTTTCTAAATTGATAATAGCTATGACTACCATGTCTATCAATTGTTTTTCATAAAAAATCATCTAACATTCCGTATCAAAAAATTTGATAATTTTTAAAAAAATAAACACTACTTACATAAAAATTCAAATAATTTTTTTTTTTTTTATTTATTAAACTTTTAATAATTTTGTCATAATTTTTTATCGGATATATATTATTATTTGATATATATTTTTTTGTTTTTGTTTTTAAAGTATTTTTTATATATCTTTGATTTCCATATACTTCTAATTTACGTAATTTACCTTTATATAATTTATATTTTTGATCTTTATATAATAATATATTATATTTTTGAAAAAAATACTTATCTCATTCAGAATAAGATTTATATAAATATATTAGATTTGTATCTAATACACTACCTTCTCGTTCTGAAAAATAAAAAGAACGCTCTTTTTTAAAAAATTCAAAATTTTTTCAATTGATATAAGGTGCAAAAAATAAATTTGCATAATTATTATAAAATAAAGATCAATATCAATTATTTAATAATGATAATAAAAATGTTATTATTTTATAAGAAATTAAACTACATATAAAATAAAATATGAAAAAACTTTTATTTATTTCTGTCCCAAAAGTATAAAATGATTTAAAATAATTTAAATTTTTTCATTCTGCACTAACAGAGCTTATAATTATATCGCGATCTCATGCATTATGTCATCACACATTATTTAATATATTATATCCTAAATTCCCAAAAAAACTAGGTTTACTTGTAAATTCTGCCATACTTCCTAATGGACTTAATACCGTAAATTTTATTAAATTATCTAAATTCAATGTATAATAATATGATTCAGAATAATATATAAATATATTATAAATAAATATATTTATATTAAAAAATATTTGAGTAATAAATAAATTATATAATACCAATTCTATATTATTTACTATAATATATATATAATTATATATATATATATAATATAATATATAATATAAACTTAATATATATATATATATATATATATATATTTTATTTAAAACATACTCTATTTTATAAAACACAATATTTATTATATCTTTAAATTTTATAATATATTGGACTATTATATTTATTAATCAATTAATTATAAAATTTAAATAATAATAAGATTTTCATATATTTATAAAAAAATTTAAACTTAATATATCTTTATATGTTCAATATATATAATAACTTTTTAAAGTCGAATAATACATTATTAAATAAGGACTTGCATATATATTATATTTATAAAATGTCCATATTTTTAAAAATAAAAATCAAATATCTTGTATATTTTGAAATAAATATATAAATATCGCTCTAAAACTTGCATGAATTGGATTTGTTGGTACATAAAATTCTATCCATTTACTTCAACTATTAAAAGTCAATTCTTCATAATAAATTTCAAAACCAAAATAATAACTAGTTATTACACGGGTTCAACAACTAAATAATATATTATAATCCAAATTTAATTTTAAATCATAAAATATACTACCATCACTAAATAATTTAAACATCACTAAACTTACTATATTTAAAGGTATTTTTATTAAGAAATATTCTATCACATATTCTATACATTCAATTAATACTATAGCGATGTATATTATATTATTTATTATGGAATTTATTATTAGAGAATTACTTAACATTAAAATATCTATTACATTTAAATTTAATATATATAATATTAAAATACATATTATTATTTTATATATATTTTTTTTTATTATATTTATTAATTTCATAATAAATAATAAATTTATATATTCTTTTATAAATAATATACTATATTTTATATATAATATAAAATCTAATATAATTATTATTACATTTTTTACATAATTTAATATTATTTCTTTTGAACTTTTATGGATTAAACTTACATATATAAATTTTAATATACTAAATATATAATAAGTAAAAAATTTTATATATATTTCTACTATCATAAATTTTTTACTTACATAACTAAAAAAAAATAAATAACTAAAATAATTATTTAATAATAAATAATATATTTTATTTATAAATATTTTATTATTATTATTTATTTTGAAATTTATATCCTTATTCATTTCAAAAATAAAATTTAATAAACTATAATCTAATATTATTATTGGTTTTTGATTTTTGAATATTTCCTTATTTTCTAAAAATACTAATAAATTTTTTTTTAAAAAACTGGATAATAAATATTCTATACGAAAATAGAATTCTTTTCTTATACTAAAATATAATATATGAAAATATGGAATTTCTGTATTTATACGACCTAAACTTAATAATTTATCTACAGTCGTTTCACTTTTTAAACCATAGTATGACCCTTTTATATGACTATACATATGATCTATATATAATAATAACTCTGTAAAAAGATTTAATACCGTGTCAATTCCATATACTCTTATTTTTTTCATTTTTTTATTTTTTTTTCTTGCAAATTTTTTTCCTATTAATATAAAATAATAATTTTTTATTTTATATATAAATCAATTTGTTCTTAAAAAATACCATAAATAATCAAATATTTCTAAACCTTTTACTATATGACTACTTATAGGTGTATACATTATCAGCATTTCATGACTTCATACTTTATTTCAATAATAAAACAACATATTATGAAACATAAAATTATTATAATTTTTTATAAAAAAATGATAATTTATTTTTATTCATATTAATATACTTTTCAAAAGCATTAATATATGTATATATAACTCATTTATATTTACTTCATTTCTTCATATGTTTTTCTTATAATTTTCATAATATTTATAACTCTTAAATTTTTTTTCTAATTCTCAACTATTTATATAATCAAAATAACTTCAATTTTCTTCATAAAATTTTGGTATTTTATATTTTGCATAATATATTTCTTTTTTCCTTGTTAAACTAAATAAATAATCTTTATTATATATTTTTTGAAACCCTTTTACTATAATAAATAAAAATAAATATATAGCTTTTAATATATTTACACTTATCTTTCTTATATGGACTTTATTTTTTTTTAATATTTTATTTAATATTTGTAATAATATATAATTATATATCATTATTATAAATATATACATATTTATTTTTATATTTGTTTTTCATACTATAAAATATTTTATTTTATTATTTTTAAATAAAATTTCAAATAAGGTTCATTCTTTTTTTTCTTCATTTAGTATTAAAAAATTTTTTAAAAATTTACTCCAATTTGTTAATTCATCATTTAATAACAAATAAAATTTTTCATCTATATTATAAACATTTTTTGATATATTTTTTTTAAACATATCAATATCTAATTTTAGATTTCTAGCATTATTATCTACCCTTATATATAAATTATTTGTTTCTATATTTGACCTATATAATATCGGTTGGATTTTTTTTCAAAAATCATCATAGGTATTTTCTATTATATCAAAATATATTTGTTCATTTTTTGTTTTTATTATTTTTTTTTCAAAAAATATATATTGTAAATAGGGATCTAAATTATTTATTTTATTTATTTTTCCTATTTTTTTTGTTAAATCATTACTTTTTAATTCATTTAAATTTGAATTATTAAATATAGTATATAGATAATCTTTACTTTTCGATATATTTTCGAAAACTATATTACTATTTCAGTTTCGTTTTTCACTTATAAATGTTGTATAATTTAATAAATCTTTTATTATAATTTTTATTTCTTTTTCTATATAAGGTTGATACTTTATATATCAATTGAAATATCATCTTAATATTCGATTATTTAATACATCTATCATTTGAATTACTATATTTTTATTTAAAATATATTTTTTTATTGTATATAATTCCGTATTAATATTATTCTTCGATAATTCTTTTATAATAATATATATATAATTATTTGTTATTATTTCTATGTTTTCTAATATATAAATTTTTATTATATATTTAACATTTATATATATTTTTTTATTTAATCAATTATCACTTTTTATTAGAACATGATTTCAATTTATTATTTTTAATTTCATTGTTTTTATATAATTTAGTATATCTATTAACAATATTTCGTTTTTTATTCATATAACTTTAAAACCTATTATAAAATGATCTTTTCATTCTTTTAATCAATAAGCTCATATTTTTATTGGTATTTTTATTCAATTAACTACAATATTTATATAATTTTTTACTATTACTTCCGTTGGTAATATATTTTTTATATAAAATGGTTTTATTTTTTCTTTTATATTACTATATATTTCTATTATATTATTATATATTCCTAGTATATTATTATATATTTCACTTATATTATTATAGATATTTTTATATATTTTTTTTATATTATTTATATTTGGTTCCATTTTATCTAATCATTCAAAATACATTCATCTTGTATAATCATAAACTGTTTCCATTCCTTCTTTTATTTTTTTATAATTTGGTATAATATAATTATTTAAATTATAATCTATAAATTTATACGTTATTAATATATCATTATAACTGTCTTTAGTTAATTTTATTAAAATTTCTCATAAATTCACTAATATTGTTTTTTTTTTACTAATTTTTATATCTTTATTTATTTCAAATATACTTAATTTATTATAATTATTATAAAATTCATCATTTTTTATTTCTAAATTTTTTGTAATTCAATCTAAATTATCATTATATAATATAGAATTTTTATTATAATAATTATTTGCTATATATATTTTTAACTCAAAATCCATTAACGAAAAATATCTTGTAAATTTATTTCAATCTAATCTTGTTTTATCATATTCTTTATCAAATACATTTATTTTATATCATCAATCTCCTGGATTTGTTTTTTTTGTTTCAGCTAATGTTCATTTTCTAAAATAATATTCTAACTCACCTATATCTTTTATTAAATATTCTTTATTTAAAAATATATATTCTCCATTTAATAATGTATTATTTAAATAATACATATTTATAAAATCTTTTGCTATACCCACATTTTCCATTATAAAATAATTATTTAGTACTAATATTTCCATTTTTTTTTTTTATAATATATATTTATTTTTTCTTTTTTCTTTTTACTATTTACTAATAATATTAATGTTCCTAATAAAGCTGTTAATAATATTAAACTTAAAAAGAAAAAATAATAATAATATACTTCAAATAGTAATATACCTATTACTTCTATATTTGATGTATAATATAGATTTTTTATTCACAAAAAATCTATATTTGTATATTCTATTATATTTATTTCTTTATTTTTTAAATATAAAACAAAAAATAATTCTATAAAAAAATATAAACTAATTAACAATATAATTGGTATATAATTTATATAATTATTATATAATTCTATTTTTCTTATATTTAAAAGCATTATTACAAATAAAAATAATACAGCTATCGCTCCTACATAAACCATTATTAATAATATCGCTATAAATTCGGATCCCATTTCAATCAATACAATTCCTGCTAATAAAAATATTAGTATTAATCATAATAATGCTTGAATTGGATTCACTACATATATTCCTAAACTACAAATTAACATTAAATATTTAAACATTTTTTGTTTTTTTTATTATTTCACTTTTTTTCGTGTTTTTAGCCATTTTTTCATTTTTTTTTTCCAAATTTACTACATTTGTTTGATTTTTAGGCTTAATTCTACTACTCATTTTTGCCTGTTTTTTTGGCTGTTTTTTTTACAAAAAACAAGAGAATTAAGTGTATTTTTTAAACAAATATCATAAATCATAAAAATTGTATTAAAAAATAGGCTTATTTTACACTTTTTTGTAAAAAAATTTTACTAATTGTACTTGGATACCCTATGTACTTTTACTAAAATTACTCATGAATAACTGAAATATCCATTGATTTTAAAATTGATAACTTATTTTTAACCTCACTATCAATTAAAGCATTACCATTAAACAATAAAACTAAAAAAAAATCAAATAATTTTATATAGGAAATTTCTTTAAAAAAAAAACCACCAGAACCATAAAATTTTTTTTTTTTTTTTAAAGAAATTAATCTAAATATATAAGTAATTGCTACTTTACCTAATTTTATCATTCATGTTCTTGAACTTAAATCTACTTTTAAAAACACTTTTATTAATAGATATTCTGGTAAATCTTCCGTTAAATTATTAAATTCTTTACAAAAATTTGAAGTATTTAAACCTAAATTACCTAACACACTACTTAAAGGTGGACTTACTGTAGCTGAATTAGCTTTTAAATAAAAACTCAAAAATTTAAAGTTACTAAGAATTTCTTCTTTGTCTTTTTTTTTTTTTCTTTCTTTTAGCATAAGGTGTTCTTAATCCAATTAATTTATAATATCCTAATAAACCTTTCGTTATAGGACCTTTACCTTCCAAACTTGACATTAAACCTTTATATATATCATTTACTGTAACAATTTTTGTTCTTTTAACATAAAAAGGTGAATTAAATATTAATCTTTTTAATATTAAATTTTGTCAACGTAAATTATGATGATAAACTCTATAAAAATAACGTACATCTTTTTTTTTTTGACTTATTCTACCTAATCTTTTACGTCTAAAACCTAAAAAAGGTTTTATTTTTTCAACAATATATAAAAAAATATGTAATATAGATTTATCAATAGATCTTAAAGAATTTTTTAATAAAAATAATAATTCAGAAAATTTATTTTCACATTGTCTTTTTAATCCACTTTGAATAAATCCATTAAATATAGATTTTAAACCTAATGTAAAATTTAATTCTAAATTTTTATTTAATTTTAAATTCTGTTTTGTTTTTATTAATCAATTAAAATTTAAAACATTTAAATGTTTAAAAAAATTAGTATTATTTTCTAATAAATAAAATAAATTATTTTTTATATAATATAAACTATCATTATTATTTAAACATGTAATTACATGATCTCAAAAAACTTTACGATCTGCCGTATTACTTATAAATGGTTTTTTTTTTACTATAAGATTTGTTTTATAAACTCAATTCTTTTCTTTAGCATTAACACGTTTTTTTAAATTATTAAAACGTAACAAGGCAGTTTTATATAAAAATCTATCAAATGTTTTTTTTTTTAAAACTAAACTACTACGTCATTTATCTCTTTTTACTAAACTTATAGATTTATTATTATCCAAATTTTCTCAAGATAATATTATATTTTTTTTTTCTCTAAAATGATAACGTGTTTTATTTTTATACATAAATTTATTTAACATTAATTTTTTATATTAATAAGCATTTGCTAATTTTTTTGGATGTTTTGGATGTGCCGGGTTACCTCATCAACATGGATAAAAAAATTTATCATTTCTTTCTACATCTATACGTTTCAATCCAAATTTAGATCTACGTCTAACTCTATGTTTTGCTGTTAAAACAAAATCTAAAGATCCGCGAATTAAACTATAATTTACACCTGGTAAATCAGGTGGACCACCACCTTCCATTAAACAAACAGAAAAATCATGTAAACCATGGTGTGTACCTCCAGGTATATGTACAAAAGCACGTTTACCATTACAGTTACCTAATACACGTACTTTAGCATGTTTCCTTTTAGCTGAATTAGGCTTTCTAGGACTTTGTATAGCAACTTTATATACTAAAACTCTTTTTTGTGGTCTTCCAAATAATCACTTAACTTGACTTTTCTTTTTTCTTAATTTTCTACCTTTTCTTGCTAATTGAATTCTTGTTGGAGACATATATTAAAACATTTTAAATCGGTAAAAATCAACCAAAAATAAAATAAATAAAAATCAACCAAAAATAAATTATTATAGCATCACTTAACATAAATATAAGTAAAATAATAAATATTTATTTACTACTCACTTAACATTCAAGCTATGAAAGAATCATAAGAAACTACTTCAATAGCTATAGGCATAAAACCATGATAAGGTCCACATAACTCACTACATTGACCAAAAAAAATACCTGGTCTTTCAAAAATAATAATTTGTTCAGACAAGCGACCCGGTATCGAATCAACTTTTATTGCACCTGATGGTAAAGCAAAACTATGTATAACATCAGTAGATGTTATAATAAGTTTTATTGGAGTATTAACAGGTAATAATAATTCATTATCTGTAGATAATACTCTTAAAAAACTTGGATCATCATTAACTAATGCAATATCTAAATCTTTTCTTAACTCATAATAAGATAAGTTCCTTAATGCTTGTAATAGAGCTTCCTCATCACAAGCATTTTCTTGGAAAGTATTATAAGATAAACTTTCCATTACAAACTCATGAGTTCCTGTTTCTATTAAACCAGGATGTACTTTTGTTGTTAATTCATACTGTCAATATCATTGATGACCTATTACTTTTAATGTAACATTAGGTGTTACATCAGGACTAATACTATATTCTAAACCTACAGAAGGCACAGAGACCATACCAATAAAAGAAACTGGTATACAACTTCAAGTTGCTTCTAAATTTGTAAATTCTTGCTTATCATTTATTTCTTTAAATGGATATAAACGATCTTTAATATTTACATTATAAAAATTCTTTACATATGCATTTATACCACTAAACACATACTTTAAAATAATTTCTTCAATACTACTTCTAATCTTAAAACGATTATTAACTAAAATAAACGTTAATCAAATACTTAATAAAACTGTTACAAAAACTAAATACATACAAATATAATTGTATAAAATACCAAACGACTCGGTGTAATTATTTATTCACTCGCTAAAACTATAATTTCATTGTAAACTTTTTCAAAATTTCATTTCTTAAACTAAATATGTAAATGCAGATTAACTGCATCATTTAAATAAATTGTAATTAATAAAATAAATACATAAGCTTGTAAACAAGCTACTCCTACTTCTAAAAAAAATAAAGCAATTAATAAAGCCAATACCACAAAAGATAAATCAATTAAATAATAATTTAAAAAAGAAATAACCTCTGCAATAATATCCACTAAAATATGACCTGCTAATAAATTTGCACTTAGTCTAATAGCTAAACTAAAAGCTCTTATAACATAAGATGCTAATTCAATTAATGTCATTAAAGGAAATAAAAGTATTGGCACATTTTGTAAAAATATTTTTAAATAATCTAATTTAAAATTTATTAAACCTAAAATAAAAATACCAAAACAAGTACTTAAGGCTATATATAAACTTCAAATAAAATGACTAGTTACTGCAAAACTAAAAGGCATTAAACTAACCACATTTAATAATAAAATTACAATAAATATTGTAAATAAAAAAGGCATAAATATTAAACCTTTTTTACCTGTTTGTGTAAAAACTAAACGATACACAAACAAAAATAATAATTCAAAAACAAACTGTATTTTTTTTGGTATTATTTTCATCTCTTCTAAAAAGAAAAAATAAGTTAAAAAAAAAAATACAAATACGCTAAACATCACTAAATTCAAGTTATTTATATTAAAAAAAAATAAATTACCAAAATTTAGATTTCATACACTGAATACATCAAATTGACTTAAAGGTGAAAACATTTTCATTTTAATTTTTTAAATAATTTTAATAAATTTAAGTTTATTACCCTTTTAATATACCAATTAAATCTATAGAAATACCACCACGGATTCTATAAAACATAACTAAAAGAGCTAAACCTATTGCAACCTCAGCTGCTGCTATTGTTAAAATACATAATATAAATATATACCCTACAACCAAATCTAAATTAGTAATTATATTTACTAAATTTAAATTTATTGATAAAAAAATTAATTCTAATGATAATAAAAGTACAATAATATGTTTTCTATTTAAATATAAGCCTACTAAACCTATATAAAATAAAAAATTAGCACAATAACTTAACATTAATTTTTTTTTAAAAATTTTGACATTCCGTATAATTGAATTAAATAAAATTCAATAATATTAAATAATATTAATAATACGAAAAAAAAAAAATATACAAAAATTGATAATTGACCCAAAAATAAGTATAACGGTTCTACGGATTGACCACCTATTCAACCTAATAATAACAAATTAAAAAAAAATAAAGGAATTATTACTTTAAATAAAGGTTTAAATAAACTATTACGTATACCTTGAAAAACACCTATAAAATAGGGTCAAAATAAAAAAAATAATACCGCAATACCTAAAACAATTAAACCACCTAATTTACTTGGTACTGACCTTAGGATGGCATATAATGGTAAAAAATATCATTCAGGTACTATTTGATTAGGTGTTACCATAAAATCACCTAAAATATAATTATCAGGATGTCCAAAATAATTTACATGAAAAAATACAAAAAAACCAAAAAATAATAATAATAATAATCAAGAATATAAATCTTTTATAATATAATTTAAATAAAATTTCATACTATCTACTCTTGAAATAATACCTAATGGATTATTTGATCCAAATTCATGTAAAAAAACTAAATGGATTATAGATAAACCTAATATTACAAAAGGTAATAAAAAATGTAAACTATAAAAACGACTTAATGTCGCATTTTCCACTGATAATCCTCCCCATAATCAATATACAAAATCTACACCAATTACAGGAATTGCTGAAAATATATTTGTAATCACTGTTGCTCCTCATAAACTCATTTGACCTCAAGGTAATACATACCCCATAAATGCTGTAGCCATCATACAAAAAAATATTAACATACCACTAAATCATAATACCTGTCTTGGATAAGTATATGAACCATATAATATATGTTTTGACATATGTAAATACACTACTAAAAAAAATATAGATGCACCATTCATATGGATATATCTTACTAATCAACCATAATATAATTCTCTGTTTATATATTCTACTGATGTAAAAGCCATATTTATATCTGCTTTATAAAACATAGATAAAAACAATCCAGAAATAATTTGTATTATTAAACAAAATAATGCCATTGAACCTAAACTTCACATATATGTAAAATTACTTGGTGATAAATAATTACCTAAACTCTCATACATTGTCTTTACAATATTCGTTGTTCTTTTTATTGTTCTCATATTCTATAATTCTTTTATTTAAATACAATATTAACCAAATATAAAATTTATCTATCCTTTTAAGATTTAACTAAAAATATAACTACTAAAAAACATTAAAATTATACCGAAATATAATTTATTATTTTAATATCCTTATTTAAAAATATTTTTATTTTTTTATACCTAAACAGGAATTAACATATTCTCCTATTTGTAATTTATTGCTTTATCCACTTACCCAGACAAAAAATCTAAAATCCTAAAATAACACAATATTTTAGTAATTTTTTTTTATTTTACACCTTTACCAATAGTATAGCTTATTCCTACTAGTATTCATATACATATAAGGAAAATCTATCTAACTTTTTTAACTTCCAATAACTAAGCTATATTACAATATTTCACTATAAATAAAATATATTATTATTAATCATCAATTATATTCTATAAATTCTATTAAATTTAAATCTAATATTCACATTAATATATAAACATTGATTATTCTAATTATATATTTTAATCTAACGATTTT
>Ga0193956_1000152_pt1 | contig 32824 bp, 27 predicted proteins | sample BB_7_MG_FD_140358 | JGI IMG/M metagenome (GOLD analysis project Ga0193956, IMG submission 140358) | Microbial mat bacterial communities from the Broadkill River, Lewes, Delaware, United States - BB_7_MG | ecosystem: Environmental > Aquatic > Freshwater > River > Microbial mats | place: USA...
AAAAGAGGATATATAATGGCTGAATATGGATTTAACCTTCTGTGGAGCGATGAAGATGCTGGATATATCGCTACGTGTGCTGACTTCCCCGGACTATCTGCCTTCGGTGAAACAGCAGATGAGGCACTTGCTGAGGCAAGCATAGCACTCGAACTTCACATTGAAACATTACAAGAAGAAGGCAGAGAACTTCCTGAACCTACAAAAATAGCAGAACATAGCGGTCAAGTACGCCTCAGGATGCCAAAAAGCCTACACGGGGCATTAGTTAAAAATGCAAAAGAAGAATGCGTATCCTTAAATACGTGGCTTGTCACTATCCTTTCAGAGAGAAATGCTACAGCTACGCTTGTTAATGCTGTTTGCTCTCAAATTAATAGCGTAAAAGAGGCAATCAAGGACCACCGAGAAGAAACTCGCCACTTTACAGTTAGCAAGGCGGCAGATTACAATCAACAACTAGACGTAGGTAACCCATATGGAAACATTTCAGCTCGCTTTAATTGATGGCCCTTTTTTAAAAAACTGTGATTTCAAAACTAAAGAAATCATTGAGAGCGATAATAACAATATTGAATGCGGCTATGCGCTTGGTGTAACCGTAGGCAGCGAAGGTGAAAATAAATATGTTGCGATAAATGCTTCAGTCTCATCCGACAGTGACAACATCCCTTTTAGTTTTAACGTTAGGGTTGAGGCACGCTTTGGAATGGACGGCCTCAGTGAAGATATAACTGGCAGCGATGAATTTGAGAAGGAGTCCATAAGTCAAGCATGGCCATATTTGTTCACCTTCTTGAAGGAAGTTGTCGCCGATCTAACAAGAAAATCAAGCGTTAGGCCCTTCCTGTTGCCAGCTATAGATTTAGACCTTCAAAAGGTTGGTGAATAATTAAGACCTGTAACTGTTTTTCAAGCCTCACTAGTTAGTGGGGCTTTTCTTTTTCCTGCCACACTGAATACCTTCTGAAATTAAACGGCAACTGGGGTCGGACCAATCTAACGTGTTGATGTGAAAATGAAAGTGTTAAAATAAGGGGCATAAATAGACTTAGAAAGCCCTTTTGGGGGTAGAAATTGATATTTTAAATAATAAACTGCTACGGCAAGAGCAAACCGTCAACATTTACAACAAAAAAGCCCTGCAACTCAAATGAGTTACAGGGCTTTTTGTTTGGTGGAGGCGGCGGGAATCGAACCCGCGTCCGAAAATCTTTCACACAAGGCGTCTACATATATAGTCTGTGTTTTAAATTTAACTCGATGTGGCCCCCACAGACAGGCTCTCACAGCAAGCGATTCTATTTAAGTCTTATTGTTGAACCATAGACGTGAACAACAACCAGCCTACTAAATTGACGTCACTTGAAACCCGTAGGCACTGTTACAAGCGACGTAGCAGACTATGCTGCTAATGCGTACGAAACGTCAGTATCGGCGTTTATATATAATGGGCTTTTTTACGGAGCCTGCCCACTCCGACATGCAACCTTAGCTTCCAATCCCCGTCGAAACCTTGGCGCCCCCAATATCTAAAATCAGGCTTAAGTTTAACGGTTTTACCTATTGTAACATAATACAACGATCAATGATAATTCTGAAATTCTAACGATTCTCTTTAAAGATTTTAGCCATTTCACGTGTTGCTTGTTTCTGTTTAAGGCTTTCACGCTTATCGTGCATTTTTTTACCGCGCCCTACCCCTATTTCAACTTTGACGAGACTATTTTTAAAATAGATTTTTGTCGGCACCAGAGACAAGCCTCTTTCATCTACTTTACGCGCTAGTTTTTCGATCTCTTGTTTGTGCAATAACAACTTACGCATGCGAGTTGGTTCGTGATTTTCACGATTGCCCTGCTCATAAGGGCTGATGTTCATATTATTAAGGAACAACTCCCCTTTTATAATACGACAGAACGATTCTTTAATGGTGACGTTACCAAGGCGCAATGACTTCACTTCGGTGCCTTGAAGCATGATACCTGCCTCATAGACATCATCGATAAAATATTCGTGGTACGCTTTTTTATTGGTGGCGATTATTTTAATGCCCATAATGAACCGTTTTTTCTTTATTTAGAGTGATAGGGCTGAATAAATCAATCAACTGTGTCGATAATTTCTATAATTTTAGCCAATGAATCTTGCACTACAGCCTGACGGCCAAAGCGCAAAACAGCCATAGTACCCACCATAAAGGCACAACCGACAAGTAAAGATAATAATGCAGCGGGAATCCCAACGGCGATAAAGCTGGCGATAAAATAACCGACTGCTAAGCCGAGTGCAAGCATGATAAAAGAAATAATGTATAAAAACGATTGTGAATCGAAAATGCCGGCACTGGTTTCAATCTCAACACGCACGGTATCGCCAACTCGGGCATAGGGGATATTATCGGCAAAAAGTCGCCTTTTTCCTTCACCTCCGCCAGAGCAGCATCCTCCTGAGGCACCACAGCCTGAGCAGCCATCCCCTTCGTCGCGGGTAATTACAGCGATACGGTTTTCACGCAGTTCGCTGACAACTCCAATCTCTACGAGGGTCGTTTGTCGTTCAAACAACTGTTCAACGAGTTGTTTAAATGGTGGTGTCGTCTCTGTTTTAAGCATAACGCTCCCTAGGATATTTTTCTGATCGGCAGACAAATTGATAGGTTTATGCAGCAATATAACGTGACACACCATTTACAACAAGCTGTTGAATTTCATCACTTCGCTGTGCTTGACACAAGAATGGATAGATATTCTCCTTATCAGGCAGAGATGAAGGTTGAACAACTTGGAACGATGCGGGGCTGCCAACCGCCAGCTTCCCCAGCTGTGTTTGTGAGCCATAGAGTGCTTGAGCACCACCAATGGTACACATACGCAACAGTTGTTCGGGCCGTAAATCACCATTGAACCAATCAAGGGCAAAGGCCATTTCATGCCACAGCGACAATGAATCATTACTGGCTAAGCTATCGGTGCCTAATGCTAAAGAAACGCCAGCTTGAAGGTACTGGGCAGCAGGAGCAATACCAACGTTTAATTTAGCATTGGAGCGTGGACACAACACCATGCTACAGCCGGCTGCGGCAACCTGATCGATTTCAGCAGCATTCAAATGAACACCGTGGACCAACACGTTTTGGGGATTTAGACCACCAGCTTGTTCAAGCAGCTGTATTGGTCGTAAATGACGTGCTGGGGGAAGGTACTGTTGCCAATTAACAAATGGATACATCTGCTCAGCGATTGAGCCACAACTATCGCAGGTAAAGGCAACTTCATCAGCGGATTCGGCAATATGGATGGTGGTGCGTAACTGTTGAGCGCGAGCAAAGCGGTAGCTGTGCTTTAACAGCTCACCACTGAGGGTGTATGGCGAATGTGGTGCGGCCCCCCAACCACCATTTGGCCAATTTTTTTGACACTGTTCTACCTGTTGCAACTGCTGGCTTACACGATTAGGGTCTTGACCGATCACCTCAATAAAACTACGTCCATTGAGTTGCTTTGCGGCGAGTTCAGTCAACGGAGCAACGGAAACAATATCGCCACAATAGCCCGTACCACTAGCGAGGGTTTGTTCAAATCCCGCTTGCCATGAATCCTTATAGGCAGATAGGTCAAAACCAAGCTCTTTTTTCACTTCAATTAAACGTATAATCCAATCAGTAAAACTGGAGTGCTCAGTAAGTTCAATATAGTCAGGATGATTGCTTTGCCATTGTTGTGTCCATTGCGGAGTGTGGCTGAGTTCTAGGTGGGTATGAGCATTGATAAACGCAGGCAGCACTATCGCATCACCGTAATCATGATGTTGGCACATGGGGTAGCGCTTCTGCAATTGGTGTGCATCGCCGATTGCGATAATACGGCCATTTTCTACAACCAGTGCGCCCTGCTCTACTACGGCACTGGAAACCGGAACCACGTAGCGGCTACGGTATAAGGTCATCATTGGCTACACATCCTTTAATAGGTAATGATTATCGATCAAACGCACAGCAGCGAAACGAACGGCTAGCAGGAGCACTGAATGCTCATCGATTGTTTCCATATCGGCAAGGGTTTGATCGTGACAAATCTGGATATAGTCGATGCTCGCATCGGCCTCTTGTTCGATGCGCTGTTTAACCTGAGCAATGAGCTGGCCAGCATCTACTTGTCCGGCTTTTGCTTGGCTAATCGCCTGACGGATGGCATCAATTAAAGATAAACCTTGTTGGCGCAACGCAGGGCTGAGATTGGTATTACGCGAGCTCATAGCTAAGCCATCGTCTTCACGTACAATCGGCATGCCGAACACCTGAACAGGCATATTCATGTCGCCTACCATCTGCTGAATTACGGCTAACTGCTGAAAGTCTTTCATGCCGAAAAACGCTTGATGGGGTTGAACAATATTGAACAGTTTGCTGACCACGGTGGTCACACCATCAAAATGGCCGGGGCGACTAGCGCCACACAAATTATCGGTTAAACCATCGATATGAACAGTCGTTGCGTAACCACGGGGATACATTTGGTCAGCTGTTGGTGCAAAAATAAGATCAACACCAGCCTTTTTGGCTAGTTCTGAATCACCCGTTAAATCCCGTGGATAGCTATCGAAATCCTCCCCTTGTCCAAATTGAGTCGGATTAACAAAAATAGATAGGACGAGTAGATCGCAGTTTTTACGCCCTTGCTCCATCAACGACAGGTGACCTTGGTGTAAAAAACCCATGGTTGGCACAAAGGCGATGGTTTTCCCTTCGCTACGTGCTGCCAAGGATATTTTTTGCATCTCATCGACAGTTGTAATGATTTTCACGATATATCCCTTAATCCTTAACGAAAGGTATGCTCATCGCTGGGAAAAGACCCCGAACGAACGTCATCGACATAGCCTTTGATCGCCTCACGAATCATCGGAGCGAGATCGGCATAAACTTTAACGAATTTTGGCGAGTACTTTTCACACAATCCAAGAATATCATGAATCACTAACACCTGACCCGAGCAATCAACTCCGGCTCCAATGCCAATCGTTGGAATGGTCAATTCATCTGTAATTTGCTTGGCAAGATCAGCTGGAATCCCCTCTAAAACAAGTGCAAAGGCTCCAGCGGCTTCAACGGCTTTGGCATCGGCCAAGAGCTGTTTGGCTTGTTCATCTTGACGGCCTTGAACTTTATAACCACCCATGCGATGGATCGACTGTGGTGTTAAACCGATATGACCAACTACGGGGATATCCATCGCCACAATCGCAGCAATGGTACTCTCCATGTTGACGCCACCTTCAAGTTTTACCGCATGTGCGCCCGCATCTTTAATCAACCGCCCAGCATTCACACAGGCATCACGTACATCAATTTGGTAGGATAGAAACGGTAGGTCGGCAATCACAAACGCCCCTTGAGTGCCGCGCATCACTGCTTTCGTATGATAAACCATCTCATCCATGGTAACGGGTAACGTATTATCGTAACCGGCAACGACACAGCCAACAGAATCGCCAACGAGTATCATGTCGATCCCCTCTTGATCCATCAAGCGAGCAAAAGGGAAATCGTAAGCCGTGAGCACGGTGATCTTTTCACCTTTGGCATGCATATTTTGAATATCGAGTACTGTCTTTTGTTTAATCATAATGTCAATCCATAATAAAAAGACCTTTCAGATAAGGCTGAAAGGTCATTGAAGCGCGCGAGTAGAATAAAGCTCTACGTCCCTATTTGCCGCCCGTTAACAACCAGTATGGCTATAACATGACGACGATTATTCAGTCCAGATATTTTAGCTGTTTTTCGTGGCAAACCTAGGGCTATCACCGTAACGGTAATAACCCTAGGGATGTCATAACGGAATTAACACAGTGTCTGCAACTGCTCAATAACCACCATGTACGGATGGAAAGTAGCTGTTGTTTGATCATGAATTTGTTCTGACAGACGTTTATAACGTCGATACCCCTTACGCTCTGCCGCCAATAGTGCATCGAGGTTGCCATCAAAATCTTGTAGAACCTTCTGCACAATGGAAAACAAGGTGTAATTAAAACGGGTAGTTAATAGATGCTTTGTCATCCGATCCCAACGGTCGCGCTGAGGAACCTGTTGCACCAAGGCCAGCAAACTATCGATATCAAAAGTAGTTTGCACCTCATTTAATGTTAAAGCGACAGGATGCAGTTCATAATCAGCACCTTGAAGTAATGACACCAATGGTAAGAGATTGTCCAATTCGGTTAAAGTTGACAACCTAAACGCCACCTCTTCACTTAAACCATAGCCGAGCAACTCGCTACTACGCTCCTGACACCGTTGCCAGCGTTTTTCACTGAGGACACTACTTAAGAGCTTAAGCAAGCTATCGAGATTTTGTTGTAAAGGTTCGATAAATGAATGCTCAAGGAGCTGCTGATTGTGACTTAATGCCCAATCACACATGTTGCCAACACAGCGCTCAATATCGAGCAACAGTTGGTATTGGATATCGCTGGCAATGTGATTGTCGCCTGCGCAGATCTCTTGTCGTAGAAGGTCGGCTCCAATCACATGAGAGAAGTGGGCATGCGCTTCAGCGGCCTTAGGTAATGAAACATCGTAACGACGTGCCATACGGAAACAGAACGTTGAACCAGCCCGATCCACCACATTATTGGTGATCATGGTGGCGATAATTTCGCGCCGCAATGGGTGGTCGGCAAGTTGCTGATTAAATTGCTGCTGAATAGGTTTGGGGAAATAGCGATACAACATTGACGATGAGCCGTTACTACCAAGATCACTATCGTCAAGTAATGCTTGGTACAGTTGCATTTTACTATAGGCCATCAAGATCGCCAGTTCAGGCCGCACATAGCCATGTTTACGCGAGTTCACCTCTTTAGTGGTTGGTAACGCTTCGCTTTGACGATTGAGCAAACCAATGGCAACCAAGCGCGATGACAGATCGGCAAATAACTCGCGATCTTGATCATTACGCAACACATCGAGGCTGAGGCACATACTTTGCTCATAGTTGTTGACTAACACTGCGTCGCAGACGTCCTCTGTTACCGCACCAAGGAGTTGATCGCGCTGCTCACCATCGGCAACATCACCCGATTCCATAAGGTGTTGCATAAAGATCTTAAGGTTAACTTCATGATCAGAGCAATCGACCCCTGCCGAATTATCGACAGCATCGGTATTGATACGACCACCACTCAAAGCGTACTCAATACGAGCAAGTTGGGTCATACCGAGGTTGCCCCCCTCACCGATCACTTTTGCGCGCACCTGATTGCCGTTTATCCGCAAGGCATCGTTCGCACGATCTCCCGCATCCTCATTTTTTTCACTTGAGGATTTAACATAAGTACCAATACCGCCATTCCACAATAAGTCGACTTCGGCTTTGAGCAGCAACTGTATTAAGCTATCACCGTCGAGGGTATCGTAGCGAACGCCCAACCAATCTTTGATCTCCGTCGAGAGAGGAATCTCCTTCGCATGGCGATCAAACACGCCACCACCCGGTGAGATTAAACTGGTGTCGAAATCTGCCCACGATGAACGTGGCAAATTAAATAAACGCTGACGCTCAGGAAATGTTTTAGCGGGATCGGGATTGGGATCAAGGAAAATATGCAGATGGTTAAAGGCGGCCTTGAGGCAGATCTGCTCCGATAACAACATACCGTTACCGAACACATCACCACTCATATCGCCAATACCTACGACACTGAACGGTTCACGTTGAATATCGATACCCATTTCACGGAAGTGGCGCTGTACACATACCCAAGCCCCACGGGCTGTGATACCCAATACTTTATGGTCATAACCACGTGAGCCGCCACTGGCAAAACCATCATCTAGCCAAAAACCGTATTCTGCACTAATACCGTTAGCGGTATCAGGCAGATGGGCGGTTCCCTTATCCGCAGCGACAACTAAATAGGGATCATCCTCATCGTAGCGGATCACATCTTGAGCAGGAATCACCTCGCCGGCGATACGATTATCGGTAAGGTCGAGCAAGCCGCGCATTAAAGTTTGATAGGCACGCTTCGACAAGGCAAGCCCCTCTTCGCGCTCTTTATAACTTTGCTTAATGACAAAACCACCTTTGGAGCCAACAGGGACAATCAAAGCATTTTTCGTCATTTGGGTTTTCATTAAACCCAAGACTTCGGTTCGAAAATCATCGGGCCGATCAGACCAACGAATTCCGCCACGCGCGACCATTCCACCACGTAGGTGTATCCCCTCCATGGTGGCGTTATGGACATACACTTCGTAAAGGGGGCGCGGTACAGGCATCTCGTTAATACCGATAGCACTAATTTTAAAGGAGAAAAAGTAATCGTCGCTGTTGATCCGTTTAAAGAAATTTGTCCGTACAGTTGAGTCAATTAGATTGAAAATGGTGCGCAGAATCCGGTCTTCATTGACATTTTCAACCTCTTGTAAGGCATCAATTAATTCTAAGCGTGCAGGAAACAACGCCTGTTCTTCTCGCACCGTGGGGTCAATCCACTCTTCGTTGGGTAAAAATCGAGCTTCAAAATAACGATACAGAGCGATCACTGAGCGTGGATTGTTGATCAAAGCAAAGGCAACGGTTCTTTTGGTAAAGGGGGAACCGAGCTGAAAATAGTAATTACGGTAGCCACGAAAGATATCGATTTGTTGCCAATCTAAACCAGTTTTGATCAATAATCGATTCAGGTAATCGTTTTCAGCCATACCTGTACGTAATGCCACTAAAGACTCAAGCAGACGAGGTTTTATGCGTAATAGACTTTCCCCCTCTGTTGCTTCATTGAGAACGCCAAAACTTTTTATGTATAATTCAGCGCCATCGATGTTTAACGAGAAGTCAACTTCATCAATGATGATCAAATCAAGATTCACCAAGATCGGCATCATCTCATTGAGGTAGCTTTGCTTCATACTGAAAAACTGTAACCGACAGGACGGTTTAGCCCCAGCAACAGGCCCCCACATCTCAACTTGCTCATCGGTTGTAGCTAAAAGCTCTTCAAGTTGGAGGATATCGCGTGCACAAAAGCGCGGATGAATACGAGCACGATAATCATCACAAAAAGCATTATGATAACGACGCCACAAAATCAACCCACGTTCGGTGCCATGCTCACGAACAAGAACTGTACGCAATTTTTGATGCCAACTTTGCATCAATGACGTTAATGTCTGGCTCAAGGCATCTAAGTCAGTCAGTTGAACATCACGTGTTCGGTTAATATTGATCTGAATAATGTAGTGATCACTACCAAATTGTAAAACACGTGTCGTTAAACTATCGGCCTTAAAGTGGTTTGAGAGATGAGTTTCCAATTTTTTAAAATCAGCATTAGGACTTAAATCTCGCGGTATCATCAACAATAACGATAAACTACTGAGTTCATTATCGAGCGGAATGACACGAATGGTTGCGTGATTGTAGAACAGCAATGAGTTGATGATCTCATCGAGTTGATCTTCTGACAGAAAGAAAAGTTCTGTTTTGGGAAAGGTCGCAAGGAGTTCTTCAATTTTACGATAATCATACGAACCTGGAGCGATCTGAAGTCGAGCAAGCGAGCAAGAAATTTTATTCAATAACGGTGCAATTTTAAGCGATGAAGTACGTTGAGCTGTCGGATGATACAGACCTAAAATAATGTGTTCGATAGATTGTCTCTTTGTTCCAGAACCAACCTCTTGACGAAGGTAGATAGCCGTATAGGTTTCATCACGCCAAACGGAACTGTACGTATTAGTTTCATCTACAACCATGCGACTTTCGCGCATTAAACATGAACGAGTTTCTAAATCACAGCTTTCAATACTTTGCGGTTTAAGGTGTAGCACCCGCTGAGAATCATCATTTAAGCCTAGAGATTCTTCTTCTATGGCTTCAAAACGTGTTTCAGTATCCGTATCAATCAACTTCAGTTGACGATAGCTTAACGGGGTAAAATTATCGTCAATGAGCCACTCCCAAAAATGGCTATGCCCCGCCTCTTCGGCCAACGGCTTGAGTTGATCAAGGCGATCCATCAATTTGTCGCAATCGCGATCGAGTTGCATCACTTGAACAAAAATATCATTCAACGCGGCCAAACGATCAGGACGACAAGATCCCGCTTCAACTTGAATCATCATAAACGATTCGTTGGCACGAAGTTGAGACGAATCATGAATTTGACAAATCTGGTGTTTTTGCCGCTCAATATTCAAACTTAAGTGGCAAATAACACTCCAGTGAATCTGTTCTCTTTTTAGAAATAAGAGCAAAGAATCAAATAAAAACGGTGCATCGCTGCATGCACAAACAAGCACGCCACAGTTTTGATCGGGAAGATCAATATAGTTTGAACAGGCACTCGCTTGGCGCTGTTCAAGGTATAGGTAGTTTTTCACAAGGAGATCGGCTAACTGCTCTGTACTCAGTGCCGTTAAATTTTCAGGTACAGCATGACGAGAGAACGTATCAACAAAAGATAAAGCTGAAGTAACTTGATGAGGTTCTAATCGCGAGGTAATTAAATCGTGGGTTTTAGATAACTGCTCTTGAAATGACTGAACGATGTTGTGCAGACTTGAACTTTCCACTGTTTTCCTAGCCCCCAAATGAAGTACACATAAAAAACAAAAGATGGTTCCAAAGATTTCAGTAATGATATTAAAGGACTATTGGTGCATTAGCAAGTGTCAGGGATAATTGTCAGGACAAAAAAAGAGGTATTGGGGGAAATTTTAAGCAAAAAAAAACGAAGCAACGATTAAGTTGCTTCGTTTTAAAAACCTAAAGAGGTTTTAAAGGTGGTACGCCCAAGGGGATTCGAACCCCTGTCGCCGCCGTGAAAGGGCGGTGTCCTGGACCAGGCTAGACGATGAGCGCATATATTTGAAAATATTACTTTGTTTGTATCGTCATCAACTTTTGGTGCGCCTTGAAAGTGAGCAGATAATAGTGAACAACCTGCCGAAGGTCAAGACAAAAATAACAAAAAATTGGGTATATTTATCAGGGCTCAATTAAAAACAAAAAAGCGAAGCAACAATTAAGTTGCTTCGCTTTAAAGGTGGTACGCCCAAGGGGATTCGAACCCCTGTCGCCGCCGTGAAAGGGCGGTGTCCTGGACCAGGCTAGACGATGAGCGCATATATTTAAAATACTGCTTTGTTTGTATCGTCATCAACTTTCAGTGTTGCTTGAAAGTGAGCAGATAATAGTGAACAACCCCGCGAAGGTCAAGACAAAAACAACAACAAAATGATTTTTTCTTAAGTAGCCCTACTCCCCCTTAAAATAAACAACAACATGCACGTGATAGACAGCAACGACAAGTTAAGATACTATATTAAAATAGCGTTAGTGACGTTATTCATTCAAAATAAATCAACAAAGGGGGTTATCTAAATGACTGAAAAAAGACATTATGAACGCGTCAATTTCGTTGAGAAGGCTCAGGTTCACTGCGGTAACAAAAACTACCCATGTATGGTTATCGATATTTCACTTAAAGGATGCTTACTCGAATTTGCTCAGGAAAACTTTGAGCAACTATGCCCAGACCAAAACTACGAGATTACATTGCAACTCGAAGGCAGTGATATCACCTTACGTTTTGAGGGTGAGAAAACGCATAGCCACCTTCATACGATTGGCTTTCAATTCAACAGCATGAATGCTGAAAGCATGACCCACCTACGCCGCTTGCTTGAACTTAACACCGGTGACCCTGAAGAGATTGATCGTGAATTACACTATATGATTAAGCAATATATGCATTAATGTTGAAGTACAAAAAAGGATGGCCAACCACAACAACACATTATTGGTCAGCCATCCTTTTTTTATTTAAAGCACAATGGTTGCAATCCATCAAACCCTATTGCCCAAACCCGCCTGTTGAATTAAACGCGTAAGCTCTTCGGCGGATAAAGCTGAACGACCTTGTCCCGCTACTGCGACCCCTGCATGAGCCAATAAATGTGGCTGCCAACTCGAAGCAAATTCATCAGTGAAAGGTGCATCAACCATCAATTGTGGAATTTTCTTGCCTTCTAACAGGTCGTAAAGGTCGTTAAAATCGACCTCAACACCGTGAATTTGGCACCCTGCTTGGCCTGCAACATAAAGAATTTGGCAACACTGAACCTGCTCTGGCGGATAGCCCCACTCCCAAAAAACATTGATCGGCCAAAAACGCCACGTAGTTTCCCCCTCAAAGACAACAGGTGCAGCAAAACACAAAACAATACTCGCTTCATAAACGGATTCATCGATCTCAATCCCTTCAGGCTTAACAACATACAAGCGTAGCACAGGGTTGCACTGCAATTGTTGCTGGATAAAGTCAACACTCGCGGCAACATTATTATGAAACGACAAACAGGGGTGCATCGGTTCATCTTCCCCCTTAAGCCAGCCTTGTTGAACACCAAACAACTCACTTGCCCAAACAAGTTGCTCTTCGGCTGTTGTGGGAATATGTTCAGCACTCAATCTGCTTTGGCGAAGGACGGTTTGCCAACGTTGTGAATCTAAAGACAAGACGGTAGAAACTTGCTTATTCATTGCGTTACTTTCATTTTGTTGAGTTTCTTTGTTGCCAAAGCGGTAATACAGGTAACTAACAACTGCAGCGAGGAGACATAAGGCTAAAGAGCCCCAAACAGCATAAGCGATCCATTGCATGATAAATAACCTCTTCTATGGGGAAGGATTTATTCTTTGGATTTTAAACCGAGGCTAAACCTAGCAAATGGCCACTCAATCAGCAATGGCTTTTTCGGTAATTTCCTTGCACCGATGCGCTCTTTCTGACACTATGCAGCGCGACCGATATCGTTAAAAAATGATTCATTGTACAGGAGTATTCCCCATGTTGGTAAATAGTGACCAAAAGGCAGTTTTTCTATTGGCGCACATTGTTTTACGCAACAATAAATTATCCATTCCGGCCTTGTTAAGTGGGCAAGCGATTCATTATAAAAAAGGATCGCACCCAGATATGCTCGATTGGGCAATTGATTACATTCAGTGTTACCCTAACGATCCCTTTGATCAAGAGCTGTTACACCATATGCATCTTGATCCAGGTTACCAATGGACACCTGAGCAAACACGCCGAGTAAGTGTTGGTGTAAAAACGTTTTATGCTAAACTGAATGACTTACGAATGTATGCAAAGGGCCTAAAGTGGCTCAATTCGGGTGGACGGGCGATGATTGAAAATTATGCTATCGCTCAATACGCTCCCCCCATCACAACCAGCACAAAGATAGAAGATGAAATATAGTAACGTATATATCAATAGTATTAATTACGAGCTCCCCCCTGTTGTTGTTAGTTCTGCGGAACTAGAACAACAGCTGGAACCGCTCTACACATCGCTACATATCACTCCAGGCCAACTGCAAGCGTTGACAGGGATTCGTGAGCGGCGTTGGTGGTTGCCCAATACACCACTTTCCCAAGGTGCGGCAGCCGCTGGCCGCAAAGCTCTTGCTGCAAGCAATGTTGATGCAAGTGATATTGGCGCGATTGTCTATACTGGGGTATGCCGCGAATTGTTTGAACCCGCTACCGCCTGTCGTGTTGCCGACCAACTGGGCATCAATGGTGATGTGATGATCAACGACATCAGTAATGCGTGCCTTGGGGTCATGAATGGTATTCTCGACATTGCTAACCGTATTGAGCTAGGGCAAATTCGTGCTGGTTTAGTGGTGTCATGTGAAAGCGCTCGTGAACTGAACGAGACAACCATACGTCGGATGCTGGCTGAGAACAATATGGCTTATTTTGCTCGTTCCATTGCCACATTAACCGGTGGCTCTGGTGCCGTAGCGGTTTTACTTACCGATAACTCGTTTAACAGCCCACAAAGCCATCGTTTACTGGGTGGAGCTGCGATGTCGCAACCGCAACATCATGAACTATGTCGCTGGGGTGTCGAACCTCACGGTCAAGATCAGATGCGTCAATTCATGAATACCGATGCCGTAGCGGTGATGCAACACGGTGTAGCTCTGGGCAAGAAAACATGGCAACTGTTCCAAAACACCCTTAATTGGACAACGGAGCAAGTTGATCGTGTCATTTGCCATCAAGTTGGCTCAGCACACCAAAGTGCCATTTTAAAAGAGCTGGGTATTTCTCAAGATAAAGATTTTAGCACCTTCCCATTTCTCGGTAATATTGGCACTGTTTCACTGCCGATCACTGCTGCGATTGCCGCTGAACGTGCGGTATTGAAAGCAGGAGACCGTGTGGCAATGTTAGGGATAGGAAGTGGCTTAAACTGTATGATGCTAGGAGTTGAATGGTGAAACGATTACTACCTTTTCAAGGCAATTATTTTAATCTGGATGGTAACATCCAATATCACTATTTAGATGAAGGGCAAGGCGAACCAGTCGTGATGCTCCACGGTAACCCAAGTTGGTGTTACTATTATCGCAACTTGGTTCAAGCATTGTGCACAACACATCGTGTTATCGTTCCCGACCACATCGGTTGTGGTTTATCCGATAAGCCCGACGATTCACGCTATAACTATACGTTGACCAATCGAGTGGCAAACCTTGAGCAACTACTTGAGTCACTCGACATCAATGAGAAAATCACCCTTGTTGTTCACGATTGGGGTGGCATGATCGGTATGGCATATGCGACAAAGTACCCTGAACGGATCAAAAAGCTGGTGGTTCTCAATACTGGGGCGTTTCATCTGCCAACGGATAAGCCGCTACCACTGAGCCTGAAAATTTGCCGTGACACAGCTGTGGGTTCTTTTTTAATTCGTGCTGGTAATGCCTTTAGTTTTATCGCTTCATGGGTCGGTTGCAAAATAAATCCCATGCCACGTGCTTTACGCTGCGCCTACACAGCACCGTATAATAATTGGAAAAACCGCATTGCTACCCTGCGTTTTGTTCAGGACATCCCCCTTGCGCCTTCAGATCAAGCATATGCAGAGGTGAGTCGCGTTGAGTCTAAGTTAAACACCTTAACGGATAAGCCAATGATGATTTGCTGGGGAGAAAAAGATTTTGTCTTTGATCGCCATTTTTTAAAACAGTGGAAACAACACTTCCCTAACGCCGATGTTCATACGTGGCGTAATGGTGGTCACTATATTCTCGAAGATGCTAGTGATGAAGTGATCCCAATGGTCTGTGACTTTATCCGTCAACCAATAACAGAAGAATAAACCATGACAGCTGAGGATCTGAAGCAAAACATTGCCCAGCACTTAGTGCAACGTGCCAAGGAACGACCCTATGCAGCAGCGGTGATTTTCCCGCATGGTCGTGATCGCTCAGGTCAGGTGAGCTATACTCACTACACCTATCAACAACTTGACACCGAGAGCAATCGTATTGCTTATGCTCTTCAACAGCAGGGGATAACTCCCGGTCAGCGTACAGTGCTGATGGTTAAGCCAAGTCTGCACTTTTTTGCCATCACCTTTGCCCTATTTAAACTTGGTGCCACACCGATTCTCATCGACCCCGGTATGGGAATCAAAAATATCAAAACCTGCCTCGAAGAAGCTCAACCCGAAATTTTTATTGGCATTGGCAAAGCACAATTAGCCCGTAAAATTATGGGTTGGGGAAAAAAAACACTACAAACATGTATTACAACAGGAACCGCTTGGCTACCTGACACCATCAGCTTGACTGACCTCATCAAACAAAGCCCTAACAACTGCCGTTTCGATTGCCATCAACCACAGCCAGATGAGATAGCCGCGATCCTGTTTACCAGTGGCAGCACTGGAGTCCCTAAAGGGGCAATCTACACGCATAGTAATTTCAATGCACAAATTGATGCGCTCCAAAAGGTCTATCAAATAAAAGTGGGCGAAATTGATCTCTGCACTTTTCCACTGTTTGCCCTATTCGCTCCAGCATTAGGAATGACTGCGGTTATCCCCGACATGGATGCCACTGAGCCGGCACAGGTAAATCCTGAACGTATTTTTGAAACCATTGACGATTTTGGTGTTAACAATATGTTTGGCTCCCCTGCTCTTCTGCGCCGTGTTGCCAGCCAAGGGGTACGACAAGGTAAAATACTGCCAACCTTAAAACGCGTTATCTCAGCGGGCGCTCCTGTTCCCGCTACGGTTCTTGAGCAGTTTTCTTCTATGCTTACCGAAGGGGTCAATATCTACACCCCATACGGGGCAACGGAATCATTGCCAGTATGTTCCATTGATAGTCATACTATCCTCACACAAACTCGCACATTAACAGATAGCGGCCAAGGGATATGCATTGGCCAGCCAGTTGATAGCATTGAGTTAAAAATCATTTCTATTGATGATGATGCAATACCCCAGTGGAGCGATGAACTTGAAGTGCCTCAAGGCACCATCGGAGAAATTTGCGTCAAAGGCAATCAGGTAACTCAAGGTTATTTCAATCGGCCAGAATCAAATGCGTTATCGAAAATAACCACAAACAACCACAGTTCCTATCACCGCATGGGCGATGTCGGCTATCGTGACCAGCAGGGTAAAGTTTGGTTTTGTGGCCGTAAAACACATCGTGTACAAACACCACAAGAGACATTGTTTACCATTCCATGTGAAGCAGTATTTAATACCCACCCACAGGTCTACCGAACAGCGTTAGTTGGTGTTGGTACAGCCGGAAACCATAAAGCGGTTCTTTGTGTCGAATTGATGCCACAAACGGATAAAACACAGCATGATAAAATCATCGGTGAACTCAAGCAGATTCAACAAAAATTCCCACACACGCAAGCAATTAAACGATACCTCATCCATCCTGCTTTTCCTGTTGATATTCGCCATAATGCTAAAATTTTTCGTGAGAAGCTTGCTGTTTGGGCGAGCAAAAAATTGTCATGAAAGCACTCGTAACAGGTGGTGGTGGTTTTCTCGGTTTTGCCATTGTTAAAATGCTACGCCAACAAGGGGCTGAAGTCTGTACGTTGGCTCGTCATCACTATGATAAACTTGTTCCCTTAGCTGTAACGCAGCATATCGGTGATCTTGCTTGCTATGAAACGGTGAAACTTGCAGCAACAGGATGTGACATTGTTTTCCATGTTGCTGCTAAGGCGGGAATTTGGGGAAAGTATGACGATTATTACTGCGCCAATGTAACAGGAACTGAAAACGTTATTCAGGCCTGTCGTACTTTGGGAATTCAAAAACTGATCTATACCAGTTCGCCTAGCGTGGTGTTTGATGGCACCTCTATGGAGGGATTGGATGAATCACTCCCCTACCCCAACCATTACGAAACGGCCTACCCAGAAACCAAAGCAATTGCTGAACGAGCGATTATTGCGGCCAATGATCATCACTTGGCAACTGTTTCTTTACGGCCTCACTTAATCTGGGGCCCCGAAGACAATCATTTAACACCCCGAATCATTGAACGTGGAAGTGCTGGCAAATTACGCCGCATTGGTGATGAAGACCATAAAGTTGACTGCATCTATGTCGATAATGCAGCCTATGCCCATCTCCTTGCAGCCCAAAAGCTAGAAATTGGTTCTGCCATCTCCGGTAAGTGTTATTTTATCTCTCAAGATGATCCACGGAATCTGTGGGATATCGTCAATGGTATCCTTGCTACTGCTGATATTGCCCCCGTCACAAAATCGATCCCTTTTCGTTTAGCATACTCAGTTGGTTGGTTACTCGAAGGAATCTATCGTGGTCTAAATAAACAACAGGAACCGCCTATGACCCGTTTTTTAGCACGCGAACTTTCAACAGCGCATTGGTTTAACATGTCGGCTGCAAATGAGGAGTTAGGCTATCAACCTGTGGTGACAATTGATGAGGGCTTTATGCGTTTAAAAGAGTGGCAAAAAACAGAAATTTGCAAAAAAAATGATTGACTTCCTTGTTACGTGCAAAAGGCTATTAAAACCCCTAATCTGTATACCACAATAGGTAACTAGCTGTTTTTATAAGAACATTACCGAGTGCCTATTTTTTGTGCAATATGCAAAATAGACCTATATTCAAGCATGTTAGCGCATTGTTAAGCCAGTTTTCCCGAAGTTATCCACAGCTATTGTGGACAGAAAAAAAGACCAATTTTAACAGGTAGAAAAGCAATGAACAAAATCACCTTTAGTATTAAAATCACAGCTGAAGCTTACCTCAAATCATACCAAAGAAGTGGCTGTACCGTATCAATTATAGCCGACGATGGCCGAAGGTTAAAACTACCTGCCAAACACCTACGCCCCTACCTGACCCACACGGGCATAACGGGATATTTTGAACTTATTTTTGATGGTAACGATCTGGTGTCATTAAAAAAATTAGCCTAGAACGTCTTGCGCCTATAAGGAAAATTATCTGGCTTGATATACTTGACCCCTTTTGCACTTCCTTCAGGGCTGTGCATATCAAATTCATCAACATAAGATCCATGGAAATGGCAATTTTCACATGGGATTAGAAACTCAACTGAACTATTACTATCAGCACCATGACAATATCTGCAATACGTTGTCTTACCATTAGGATTTTGATACGCATAATCAGCATCCCTAACCAGGCCAGAATTATATGGATTATCATTATCAAAGGGATCTAATCCGTCGACTCTACCATGATGTGTCGCTTTCCAGCTTAACCCTGACGCAAAAGGTCTCACCGTTACTGAGTCTTCAGTGTGACATGGAACACAATGATCACCGCGGGCTACAGACACACCAGTGATTACTTGACCAAGGGGTTTACCATTAATAATTCGTCGATGCATATAATCATTATCAGATCCATGTGCTTCATGGCAGTTTACACACGACAAAATCGCATCAACAGGAGTATTGCTAGTACCATAAATATTAAACGGGGGGTCTACTGCCGCATATCCCGTTGAGATATTAACTCCATGCTTATCGCCTGGTACAACATATGTTGGTACACCATAAGATGTTGCCTGAATTCCATCCCCAGTATCTCCAGACACATTAAGCCAATCTATCGGCAATAAATACCCAAGACTACTACAACAATGAAGAGTATAAGTTTCTGATGTTTCAACAGCCTCATCATGACAATAGAGACAGAACGTATTGTAATCTGGAGTATCATCGCGATCAGGTTCATTGAATGGGGCTAGGTATTCAGGGGTTGCCGACCAACGAGTCATCCGCTCACTGACTGAGCTACCCTCATCACCATCAGAACTTAACCCGTCACCATCGCCATCTCCGAAAAGATCACCATGTTCATCAGGTAAAGACATCACACTTAGTGTCGCATCACTGGGAGCATAATGATTACGTCGAGCAACATGTGGATCATGGCAAGCCGTACATGGATTAGATCCAGATTTAAACGATGGAAAAAGTGTGGGGTTATTAATAGCATATTGATAAACATCAGAGAGATTATGGCCATGGGTGGTATTGAAGGCATCTAAAATTGAGCTAGGTTGTGTCGCACCAGAGCTATCAACGGCAACAGCACTATCGCCAGCTAGAATGAGTGAACCAAATGTAGCTGAATAGTCATAGTTGTCAACACCACCTGCGGATGAATGACATTGAAAACAAACATTACTGGTCGTTGAATAGATAATGATATCGCTATCTGTTGCGGAAAACAAAAGAGATTCGTTTGTAGCGTGGTCTACACTATCTATGCTGGCATGCTGTTCATGACAATGGGCGCAGTTCCCCTTAGAGTAATCATCCAAACGAGTTACTCCATAATCAGGATTACCATGAGCAGAACTAGAATAGTTAACATCAGCAAAAGCAGTAAAACTCAATGACAATAGTAAAACAACCATGCGGATAATAATAATTTTCACGTTGTCTATTCTCCGTAACTTTCAATGACGAGCATATTTACAGTTCAAACTTTTTCATGCGATAGCGGATGGTGTCACGACTCATACCTAAACAGTTTGCTGCTTTCGTTTGATTACCGTTATAGCGTTCAAGAGCTTGCTGGATTAGAACTTTTTCGACTTCTTCTAAAGTGATTCCAGCGGCAGGCAAATGAATCTCAACAGCACCACTCTCAGCTTCGGTTGATGGTGTTATTGCGTTCAAATCAACGGCCTGATGGCGGATTTCAAGCGGTAAATATTGCGGTGTTAACAACGCAGAACAATCAAGCATCATCATACGCTCCAAGGTATTACGTAATTCACGCACATTCCCCGGCCAATTGTAGTTTTTTAAATACTCAAGTGTTTCAACGGCAATCCCTTGAACTTTCTTACCGTACTCACTGTTTAAGCGACTAATAAAATATTCAACAAGGCTGGAGATACAATCAATTCTCTCCCGCAGTGGTGGCAATACAATGCACATAACATTGAGACGATAATAGAGATCGCCACGAAACAACCCTTCGTCAACCAGCTTAGGTAAATCTTGATTGGTCGCTGCAACAATACGCACGTTTGCTTCAAGACTTTCGCGACCACCAACACGGCGATAACGACGTGTTTCGATCACCTTAAGAATTTTAGTTTGCATGGCCAAAGGCATATCACCAATCTCATCAAGAAAGACCGTACCCCCTTCTGCACATTCAAAAATACCTTCTTCGCGCTGCGACGCATCGGTATAGGCCCCTTTTTCGTGACCAAACAACTCATTTTCAAGCAGGTTGTCGGGGATAGCAGCACAGTTAACATCAATAAACGGGGCATCAGAACGAGAACTATGATTATGAATTGCCCGCGCCACCAACTCTTTCCCCGTACCGCTCTCACCTAAAACAAGAATTGTTTTACAGTCACTCTCAGCACAAACTTTTGTCATTTTAAACATTTCGATCATTTTTTCAGATGAACCAACAAGCTGATCAAAATCATTGCTACGGCGTAAAATTCGTTTCACAGTGTTCGTTTGTTTCTTTAACTTACTCTTATCAAATATTTGTTTTACCCGGTGCTCAATCACTTGAAGATTAAAAGGTTTACCAATGTATTCATCCGCACCACGCTTAAGTGACTCGACCGTAGATTCAAGATCAGCGTTAGCGGTAATCATGATCACCATCAAATGTTCATCAACTTCTTTAAACTCACGTAAGAGCTCCATACCATTGGCATCGGGCAGAGCAATATCAAGCAAAACCATTTCAGGTTGAAATGTCTTGAAGCACTCACGCGCTTCACGACCATTTGCTGCTGATGCAACAAGATAACCAGCCTCTTCAAGCATATCTACCAAAGACCAATTAATCAGCTTTTCATCATCAACAACTAAAATTTTTCCCTGCTTCATAAAGTACATTCTCCCGTTCGTTTATCACTCACTTATTGCAAAACAACAAAAACAGCTCATTTTGAATTGGTTCTATTGTTGCAAAAGTCACTATGTAACTTTGATTGCCTTTTTTTAGTGCAAAAAACTAACCATAAAGATTGATGTACTCTTTTTAGTTATTAGGACACCGAACATAAATGGTTTTACCTCACAAAAACAAAGAGTCTGCGTTGATAGTACAGCAACACTACGACGGCTGAAATCATCATTGAGCAGAGATATTGCACACATTAAGTTGGGGGATATCTCTCTAGCATTAGCACCACAAGTGGGTCAAATAACCCACAAAAAACATTACAACGTTAAACGTTTTGTCGCAAGAGGATGGAAAACTATTTTGAAAAATAAAAATTTAAAAAAAATTAGTCACTTAATATTTTTTCTCTCCCTCGGATTTTTACTTTTAAAGCCAGCAGTATGTATCTCTGAACCTGTAAAAATAAAAATACAATCCATTTTAAAGGTTGATCCAAATGAGACCCCTTTAGTTTACCCAACAGCATTATATTTCGATGAAAAAACCAAAGAGATGTATGTCACAGACTCAGGTAATGGACAGTTTGTTATTTACAATAATAATGGCTACCCAACCAACAACCTCGGACAAGGTCGTGGGCTCATACGAATCGCAACTATTTCTAGAATAGATAACCTACTTTACGTCTGCTGCACCAACAATCAAGAACACCCAACTGGGGTTATCAAAGAGCTGAATCAAGCTTTTTTCACCGAACGAGAAATCGTTTTATCTGCAACAAACAAAAACATCCCATCTTTTATAGCCAAAAATATTATCACTGGAATCACCAACCGTCGCTACGTCCTTCAGAGTTCTCAGAATTACGTAAGTATCTTTGATAAAAACTGGTTATTTATCGGAAAGATAGTCCCCAGAGAAAAGCGACTTGGCATCATGGAACCAGCAACCATTGATGCAATGACCATTGACAAAAACGGCAATCTTTATCTTTTAAGTGAAGAGCGTGGTCGGGTCTTTGTATACAACAGCAAAGAAGAATTTCAATATAGTTTTGGGGAAAAAGGTGGAGATGTCGGCAAGTTAGCTCGCCCTCGGGCTATTGCCATAGATAGCAAAAACAAACGTATCTATGTGTGTGATTATTTACGTCATGCAGTGCTTGCATACAACACCGAGGGAAAATATTTATTTGAAATTGGCAGCAAGGGTAATCGCCCAGGCGACTTGCTTTATCCGGGAGCTGTAGCCGTAGACCACAAGGGTCGACTATTTGTTGCAGACACCTTTAATCATCGGGTGCAAATTTTTTCAATTTCACCACAAAGCTGACAAAAAGTTCACTATCCACCGTAATTACAAACTGTAAGTTACGGATTTTATTCAATTGTATTAGGAGGAAAAAATGGAGAGATTTACGTTAGCACTGATCAGTAGCTTTGCACTGCTGATCTGTTTTACAACGGGTGTAAGTGCAGCCCCCCCCATCGAAATTGATGATTGTATCAAGTGCCATGATCAAATCGTTGATCAAGTCGCTACCCGTGGTGGGTTACACGCATCAGAGATCACTTGCCAAGACTGCCACCTTGAGCATCCGCCAAAAGGGGTTAATGCAATTCCAGCTTGTAGCTTGTGCCATGCTGTAGACGATAAAGCTCACTACGCTATTGAAAATTGCACATCATGTCACAATCCTCACTCGCCCCTTGAAATTGACCTTGGCAGTGCAAGTGAAGTGAAACCTGTTTGCGTTACGTGTCACCAGAATGAAGGAACACAACTGGTCGAATATCAAAGCATGCATAGCGGGCTAGATTGTAATGAGTGCCACCTTGAGCATGGTCAATTCCTCGTTTGCATGGAGTGTCATGAACCTCACACCGACGAGATGGTTTATAACGATTGCATCACCTGCCACAAACCTCATATGCCAACGGTAGTCAAGTACCCTGAGACGATCCCCTCATCATTCTGCTCAAGTTGCCACACCACAGAAACAGACGTATTGATGGCCAACAAAACGCTACACCACGATCTTACCTGCGCTTATTGCCATAAGACTCAACATAAGATGATTCCACAATGTACAACATGCCACGGTGCACCTCACGACAATGATTTACATAATAAATTCCCCAATTGTCTTGATTGTCATATTGATCCACATGGATTAGAAAAATAAATAACCAATAAGCGTTTAAGACGTTTTTATCTTTAAACAATGAGGAGCATTATGAAAAAGCTTAAAAAATCGTTATCTCTGTTAGGGATATTTTTCCTAATTGCTGGGGTATGGGGATGCGTCGAGCCAACATCATCCTTCATCACATCAACAGCACATGCCAAAAAGGCTGCTGCTGAAGTTTCAGCGAATCCATACGAAGCTCAAGTGGTTCCGTTGACAACACTCGATTGCGCAAAATGTCACTATCCAGTGTTTTCAACCATTCGCGACAAAGGCGGTAAACACCAACTTGAATGCCAATTTTGCCACGAGTCGTTCCATACCTACCGCCCTGGCAAAGACTGGTCGCAAGAGGTTCCCGATTGTACAAATTGTCACGGTGAAATTCACGGTGCAGCGTTCTTGGAATGCTTAAGCTGCCACGGCAATGCTCATGCGCCAATCGCTGGGCTAACAGATATGACTGCCCTTGAAAAGGATTGCGGAAACTGCCACACACCTCAAAAGGATGAAATCACGGCTTACCCAAGTGCTCACGGCATGATTAGCTGTAGCGATTGCCATCATACTCAGCACGGCAACATTCCAAACTGTATTGAGTGTCACGAAGAGCCACACACTGAATTTGTTGACAATATGGGTTGCATGGGTTGCCACCCCGTTCACAGTCCAACACAAATCAGCTACAGCGAAGATACACCAAATTCATCCTGCCAAGGATGCCATGGTGAGATCACTGAGCATTTAGAAAATACAGCCAAAAAACACTCGGATTTACAGTGCGCGTATTGCCACATACAAACTCACGGCACGATTCAAGACTGTCAGCAGTGTCATGGATTACCGCATAGTCAAGCGATGCTTTCAAAGTTCAATGGCTGCCTCGACTGTCACGGTGACCCACATGCTTTGGTTTTCCCCGGGGAATAATAAACTCATACCTGTGGTCGTTACATTTCGACCACAGGTAAAGGGATGATTACCGAGTGATTAAACGTAAAAGTCATCGAAAAAATGCAAGCATAGCAGGGATAATATTATCCCTGCTATGCCTGTTTGCAACAAACTTAAGCGCCACAGGGCTAAGGCTTAATGGTAACTGGAGCACTCCCTTCGGTGACGATGATGGCCCTTGGAACCTCGGTCAAAGTTACAACTTATCCATCGGTCATGACTTTACTTCAGCAATAAAAATGAGCGGAAACTTTCGCTATTCAACCAATGAACAACAAGGGTTTGAAAAATCAGAAACAATGTCACCATCACTTTCCGTCGGATTAACAAATGACCTATTTAGAATTAGTCTCAATGGTACACAAAACCAACGTTGGAGTGGTGATTCCCCAAAAAGTATCTCAACAACATGGAGCAGCACTGTCGCTTCAAACCTAAGCGATCAAAAGTGGCCTCAATTACGCTTAAGCTATGGTGAGTCGAATTCAACAAACGATGCATCACCTCGCACACAAGACACTGATAATAAAAATTTCAATTCTAGCATCGATTATCAATGGAATTTCGTACAACTTTTATACAATTATCGCCAAAGTCAAAACATCGACAATATTAGTCACCGCGAAACAGAGAATGAGAACCATTCATCGAATATTCAAATTGCAAAAAGTATATGGGACAACAGGATCTCATTTAGTGGCTCTTACCAACAAAGCCAATCGGACTCAACAACCTCACTAACAAGCAGTCATGGTGGCAATATTGTCCTAGACGTTCCCTCATCGGGTTCCTTTGCTGGCCTTGACTCCACCCCTGAAGATGGGACTCTACCAAGCGTTATGCAACTCAATGATGGCAACACAGTCACACCTACAACAATTGGTTTGCCTAATATTTTCAATCAACAGAACATTGCGCTACAGATCAATTTTAATCCGACAAATCGCCTACAAGTCTATTTTGATCGTCAACTTAATATCGATACTCGACAACGACTACACTGGGCTATCTATACAAGTCTTGATGGCAACTCGTGGACCATACTACCCGCGATACCAACCATTGAATTTTTCGATGAAGATGATCAAACCTATGCACTACTAAGCTTTGCAACAGAAATTAGAACCGCTCGTTACATCAAAACAGTGATAACAACAGATATTGGTTACGACGATGCATTTATTACTGAAATAATTGCTCAGCAGAATGTCGTTATAGCAGATGATAAAACTGAACTATCAACATCAAACAAAACTCAACAAAGCCAAGCAAGTATTAACTACCGCCCTTGGGACAATATTCAAATTGGCTATTCCTTTAGTCAAAATAAAAACACACCAAGTAATGGAGCTGTCTCAACGCAAAAAACACACTCAATCAATAGCCACTTCAATTTGAATCGCTACTTTTCATTATCATTAAATATGGGAGAAAGCACAGATCTCATTGAAGGATTAACTGAAAACAGAAGTCGATCTTATTCATTTTCATACCTAACCTCGCCAATTGACAGCGTAAATTTTTCAGTCAACGGGACACGAAGCAATCAATTTGAAGATGATTTAAAAACACAAACATCCGATTCTGTTAGTAGTAACCTAACGGCAACTATCGTTCCTGACTTAACGTCGAGCATCTCTTACGTTTGGTCAAAAAGCACCAACGAAGAGGACAACATAACCACATCGAACAGGAGCTACACATTCAATATAATGGCACGGATTAGCTCACGGTTAAATGTTTCATACTTCTTGTCACGACAAGAAAGCACAACACACCGTTTATCAATGTCGTATCGACCATCAGACCTAATTTCAACGACATTAAGTGCCATGAAAACAGATAAAACATCATCCTATTCATCAACTATACATTGGCGAATCACACCAAAAATTCAAAATAATTTCAGTTACAACCTCACACAAGATGACAGTCAACTTTCACACAATGCGACATACAATTTCAGCTGGAACATAAGCCAACATTTCAGCATTCGGCAAAATATAAAATGGAATAAATCAGAAGAGGAAAGAACATGGTCTGGCTTGCTTAGCCTTAGCTACAACATATAGCGGTATATTTTTTGCAGAACAAAACACAAACCGTATAGATCAATATTTATTTTAACTTCGCACCGAATGTGATGTTTAAAGTAATACGCTAAAAAAATGAGGAGAGCGTTGTGACAAAGAACTTCATCTTAATTTCAACTGTTGCCATTCTAATGTTTGGCTGTGCAACCTCGGGTCACCATTATACAAGTCAAGCTATCGGCTTAGGCTATATCCAAAATATAGCTGTACTGCCATTGGAGAACTTCACCAACAGTAAAGGCTTAGAAGACCGCACACGTGAATTACTTATTACAAGAATACTGGGTCGTGAACTTTACCACGTTGTTGAAAAAGGAGTTCTTTATCATTTTTTGCAAGATGAAATACGAACAAAGCAAAAAGCTCTTATTGACCAGCGAACAGCAAAAAAAATGGCCCGCGAATTTAATATTGAGGCTTATATCGTCGGTTCAATTGACGAATATACCCTTGCTCGAAATGGCTCCTATTCGTATCCCGTTATTGCCATCACGTTAAGGATGGTAGACATCAAAACAGGTCAAGTGGTCTGGCAAGCAAGTAACAACGACAGTGGTTACAGTACTGCGGGCCGCCTACTGGGCTTAACCGCAGACGACGCCACAACAGTGCTCTTTCGACTTATTGACAAGACCCTTGACACCCTTAGTGAGGGATAATTTTTATGCTCAATTGGTTCAAGCATAAAATGCCACTACTGATTGTTGCTAGCATCTTCCATGCAACAACATTCGCCCATGCTTATTCGATCGCTATTTTACCTGTAGCTGACTTAAGTAAAGGTCGTAATGGTGTTGATCTACAAATAACTTCACAATTAGCACAACAATTACACAGCAAAAACTTTTCGATTGTTGATCATGAAAAAGTGATGGAATTTATGGTGGAACACTCTATCCGTCGCTGCGGAGAACTTGATACACTTACCTGCCGAACCATGGCTAATAATTTAAAATGCGATACCGTTCTCGTCACGACGATACTCACCAATCAAAAGGACACATCGGAACTGAGCTTTATTTCAACACTTTACGATGGAAAAACAGGCCAAGGTATCTGGAGTACTGTTTTATGTCGCCATTTGAATGATTATCAACCAATACTCGGTATAGGGAAAAAGCTCAATAATACAGACATTAAACAAGGGCTGTGTCTTGAACTAGCGCAGTACCTAGAAGATAAGCCAATTGAGTTACCCCACTCATCGTCTGAGGATTTACACAATTATCGTGTTGCAGACATAAAAATCACACCAGAGCTAGCTCAAGCCGATAGCGAACTACACTGCCAGTTGAAAATGTATTTTGTCGATAAAGACCCAGAATACATACAATTAAACACAGGTAGCAACACCGTCATTTTGCAAAAAAACAGCACTCAGCATTATTACGAAGGAACAGTTAAAGCCTTAGGAGTAGATGGCATCCATCCAATCAATCTAGTGATCAACTGGGATTCTTCTCATCAAGAAACAGTGACTGCAATATCGAATTATGAAGTAGCTACCCAACCATCCCAACTTAACATCAGAACACTTGCAGGGATTGATCTAGGTGATTTTTATGCCTTTAGTCGTTCAGTTAAATTGATTCCGAAAATGCATCCAGTTCGACCAATTGATTATTGGCAACTAACAATTGACGATGAAGATGGTAAATGTGTCGTCTCTGAAACACATAACCCCCCATTACCAAAGCAACTACAATGGAGTGGTATTGACAACAACCGACGACAACTCGACATGGGACGTTACAACATGACATTGAAGGTTTGTGATCTGGCTGGCAATATTTCTGAGGCGGCTTCAACACTTTACCTTCAACCAAAAGAAACTGAACTTGTTAGCATCAGCCAGCAATTTAATTTAGAAAAACATCAGATTGAATTACTACCTGCGCAAAATATCATGATCCCAATTGAACATTGGGCTATGACCCTTGAGACTGATGATGGAAAAATCGTCTATACAACTCAAGGGGTAAATCTCCCTGCGTTGGTCGATCTACCCCCCCAGCTAAATTACGATGAATTAAATTGCAATGTTCGCGTGTTAGACCAACTAGGAAACCGATCATTAATATCAGGAACCCGATTTCAAATCGATCAATCAAAAGAGATGTTTGCTCAACAAAGCAGCCTCAACTGGAGTGCCGATTTTTAATATGTCAGTTAATTTGTGGTTAAAAATGATCGCAATAGTTGGGGTACTAATTCACTGCTCATGCAGTGGGCCCCCCTTAACAACAACTATTGCACCTCAAAATAACATGGTAATACAAAATATTGCGGTATTGCCTTTTATAGGGTTAGAAAAACAACCCCTTTTAGATGTCATGGCAACACGCGTTAGCCAAACAACCCTACTTAACTATGGATTCAATATAATTAATGAAGGAGATATCAGGTTATATCTCCAAAGAAAACAACTTTTCATGTCACAGCTAACAACGATGGCAAAAAGTGATATCTATGAAGAACTCGCTAAGGAACACCATATAGATGCTTTAATTCTTGGTAAAATAATAACAGTCGAATACGAAAAAATTCAAGGTGACACCCTACCTGTCATCGCTCTTGAATTGAAACTACTCGAAGCTAAAACAGGTCGATTATTAGCGAACTCGTTTCTAAAACGGCATGGCGAACAATACAGAACCGCATTACGTTTTGGTGTTGTTCGAACCAGTACCGAACTGATCCAAATTATACTTACTGAAATCATTGAAGATTGGCACACAAAAGGAGTACTCCCTTGGCCCCAAACATCTTAAAAACAGCAGTACTTTCAACTTTAGTTCTTGTAACGTTCTTTTGCTCCAATGCGTTTTCCTTCTGGGGAAAAGATGAGCCACTGGCAACAGTCAATTCAGTTGAATACCACGTTCAGGACTATCTTGACTGGTGGCAAGAATGGCGCGAAGGGCCAGAACTACCTGTGTCACCAGAAGAGTATATCGATTGGCTTCTATTAGCGGCGGAAGCCGAACAAATGCAACTTCAAGATCAGCCTCGATACAAAAGAAAGGTTGAGGTTTTTCTTAAAGTTCGATCCCTGATGCTGTTAAAAGAGGAAAGTGTCACCGACAAAACACAGTGGCCCGACGAGGATCAGTTACGTCAGATTTATCAAAAAGAATACACCCCAATTTGGCAGCTAAGAACAGTAACCTTTCATGACCGGTTACAGTTAGATTCTTTTATGTCACAAATACAAACTAAAACACAGATAGACACAGAAGCGATCCTTGAAGAGTTACCAGCCAATTTAGGTGAAGCCGTGCTGTCATCTCCAGTATCGGAACGTCAATCAAAATTACCCGATGAGATTACACAACTCGTTACCCAAAATAAAGACCAGCAGTTTACCGCCCCATATTTTTGGAACGACACATGGCAAATTATCGAAATTATTGGTTTCAGTGAAGGTTCTGAACAGGATTTTGCTGCACAAAGAGATGCCATTCACCACCATTACATTAAAAAACAACAGTCTCGTCTAACTTCAGAATTACTGATGAAACTTATTGATAAATACAACGTTGAGATCGATGAGGAAGTTATTCGCTCAATCTCATATGACGGCGTTACCGACGAAGATGCCAATAAAATTGTTCTCTCATTTTTGAATTACAAAATTACTGCAACTGAACTACATCGGGTTGCAGTAAAGCACTATCAATCATCACCTGGTTATAAGGCTAATAATGTCCCATTTGAAAAAGTGATTAAACGCGTTTTGAATGATATTCTCTCACAAAATCTTACAAATATTGAAGCGTTGAATCGGCACTATGAGCTAAAACGACCATTTAAGCCTACGTACGAATTTTACAGCAACAATCGATTAATTAAGGAACTGGAACGAAAACTCATTGTCCCTTATGTAACGGTAAGCGATCAAGAACAACGTAATGCATATGAACAACGCAAAATAGAGTTCGAAGAACCAACGTTAGTTAAAATCATTCGTGTTGAAACAAGCGATCACGACCTCGCTACGCGATTAAATGAAGAGTTACGCCAAGGCGTACCGTTTAAAACGGCACTTTTGCCGTTATCACCGAATGGTTTCCAACCAACAACCCAACCACTGCTAAACTTTAGTGAGCCCACTCAACAGAGCATTTCAAGCTTAGCACCAGGAAAATCAACCATGATTGAAAACGATGGGAATTATAGTTTCATCCAGTTAATTCAATTTGAACATCAGAAATTTGCCTCATTTGACGAAGTCAAAGAGATTTTAGCTTCACAACTAAAACAACAAAAATTCACTCAGCTACGCCAAGAATTAATAGAAAAATTACGCAATCTCTCGACAATTGAAATCAATCAACAACAATGGCAACGTTGTCTTGATCAGTTGAAAGGATAGATATGAGAATAAATAAATTATTTTTGTGTGGATTAAATATCGTACTCGTATTGAGTTTATGTAGCTGCACTACGACAAAAAATCCAACAAAAAGACTCGTTAAAGACTGCCTAGATTGCCATCAAGAGCTACGTCACTATAGCAGCGGAGCTCTTGTCCATCAGCCATTACAACAAGGTCAATGCAATAGTTGTCATCGTAATCATGGCCTCATCGGGGGGACATACCTTAAAGAGCCCGTTAAAACGCTTTGCCTCAAATGTCACCACGAGCAAAGCACGCAAGCTTTTGCACCAGTGGTCCACTCTCCAGCCAAAGAGGGGCAATGTGATCAATGCCACGATCCACACAACAGTTCAAATGCATCCTTACTGGTTAAGACCTCACCACAACTATGTTTTAACTGTCATGATGAAAAACCGTTTTCTCTAAAAGTCAGTCATGCTCCAGTGGTTGAAGGGTGTAATACCTGCCACGCAACACATCGAAGCGCAGAGGAATCTTTATTATTGCAATCGGCAGAGCAACAATGTCTGGGGTGTCACAACAACAGCCAACAAATGAACGAATCACACGCGGGATTTCCCGTATTGAGCCGTTGCAATGACTGCCATCTTGTCCACGGATCCGAGTCTGATCACTTGTTGCGCAACTCCATCCATCGGCCAATACAACAACTCGAATGTTCACAATGTCACACAAACAATAAAGAAACCCCTTTCAATTTAAAACATGAGGGTGCTTCGCTCTGCCTTAAGTGTCATAACAGTGAAAAGTTTCAGTTAAATACCATGGGTCTCCATGAACCCGTTGCTGACGGTGACTGCTTCTCTTGCCATAACCCTCATGCCAGCGACCATACTAAATTACTTAAGCAGTCAGCTAAAACACTCTGTTTTGAATGTCATCAACAAGAAGATAAAACAAGCCAACATGAGGTGTTTCAAACAGGTGATTGCCTTGCATGTCATAATGGTCACTTGAGTTCAGATGGCTTACCGACCCTGCTCAAGCAAGAGCAAAACATGTTATGTCAGCAGTGTCACGACACGGCGACAATAGAGCAAAAATTTGCACACAAACCGGTACAGAACCAACAATGCTCAACGTGCCACGTGCCTCATGATAGCGACAACAAGTCACTGTTAACTCAACCACAACAAGAACTTTGCCTGAGCTGTCATGACACCATGAGAGGCACGCTCAGCCAAGCAAATCTACATGCCCCTGTTGTGACAGGCGACTGTGCGGGTTGCCATCAACCACACGGGAGTAATCACGATCAGATCCTTAAAGCGCAAGGGGCAGAATTGTGTGTAAGTTGTCACTCACAACTTGTTGATAAAATGACTGATGGCATAGGACACCAACCATTTATGACAGGAAAATGCCGCACATGTCATCAACCCCATGCAAGTGACCACCAGAACCTAGCAACTCAAAAAAACAATGGTGTCTGTTTTGAGTGTCATAAACAATTAGATCAATCTGCACCCGTGCAACATCTTCCTTTTGAACAAAAAAATTGCACGACCTGTCACTCACCCCATACGAGTGAACAGCCATACTATTTACTGCAACAGAGACCACAGCTATGCCTTAATTGTCATGATGTCGATCAATATTGGAGTCAAGGTTCAGCTCATGAACCAGCGCGACAAGGTGAATGCAGTTCTTGTCACAACGCTCACAGCTCAAAACAACAGAACTTACTTTCACAACCAAGCAACCAATTGTGCCAACAGTGTCATCAACAGACCACACAAGAATTAGCGATTCACCATGGCGGCATCGCCCCTGGCCCAGATAGTTGCCTCAGTTGTCACGACAGCCATGGTGGTCCAGATCAAACACTAACTTTTCCAATTAAACATGAACCTTTTGCACAACAGCAATGTTCAACCTGCCACCAAGAGGTTTCGCCATGAAAATAATACAAAAAAGTGCCCTATT
>Ga0193956_1000153_pt1 | contig 32802 bp, 27 predicted proteins | sample BB_7_MG_FD_140358 | JGI IMG/M metagenome (GOLD analysis project Ga0193956, IMG submission 140358) | Microbial mat bacterial communities from the Broadkill River, Lewes, Delaware, United States - BB_7_MG | ecosystem: Environmental > Aquatic > Freshwater > River > Microbial mats | place: USA...
CCTCTTTATCAATCATACCAACTCCAAATATTTTATTTAGAGTTTATTGTATTTATTTTTATTAATAAAGTGGTGCACTTTTACTTTGCACTACTGGTGTATTTTACCTTTGCACTTGACAATATAAATAGTATGTATACAAAGTTTTTTATTTTAAATATTTATTTATGAACAAGAATGAGACTTCTTCTTGCTACACTAGTTTATCTTAATGAATATAGTTTAGGCATAAGAGAGTATGTGTTTTGTTGCACATACTCTTATAAGACTAATATTTAGTAATACTACCACTATTGCTACTATCTCTTATAATATTATTAATATATTATATATAATATATTATATATAATACTTTATATCCTAAATTAAGATATTTAAAACTTCCTAGTAAATTATGTATACAAAAGTTTGTAAGTTCGGATTTTGCTGTCATTTTATAAATTATGTCGATATACAAAGTTAGTGTCAAAAGAAAGAAAAGGTTACAGCTAAATAAATAGCTATAAAGCTTTTATTATTTTCTCTCATCTTCAAAGTTTAATATTTCCTCCATAAGCCATTTTTACCAATATTCTTCTAGTAGTTTTTTTAACAGAAAAAACTTGATTTCCATTTTTTTTCACTCATATATCATAGTTGCAGTAAGGATGAACTACATCCTTAAATTCCAAGATTAGGAGAAAAAATGAAAGAAGACAAGAAAGAAGCATCAAGTGAAGAGAAACCTTCTCAAAAGATTGATGAAGATTATGAGAAGTGGTTAGAAGAGTTTATCGGTAAACCTACTCTTCCTCAAAACAACCTATATTACCAACCTCTACAAGGAGCTTAACATGGGGCCAGTTGCAATCTTAGGACTCCTTATAGCAGTAGGTACTGTTATTAAAGACAATTTACCACCTGATGAAGAGTAAGTTTTAGTCAATGACTTTTAACAACAAATTAAAATAAAAACAAAAAGGAAATATCATGTCAGTAAGACCATTAACAAACCAACAATTAGAAGAACAAGCGCCAACACTATTTACAAGTGCACCACATTTTGAAGTGAGCGATAAATATCACTTTATACCTACAATTGATGTAGTTGAAGAGATAAGAGCTAACAACTGGTATCCAGTCACTGTTTCAGAAGCATCCGTTAGAGATGAGGATAAAGAAGGTTACCAACAACATTGTGTCAGGTTTAGACATTTTGAAGATTTATTAAACCCTGGAGAAAATGCTATTGAATTACTTTTATTTAATTCTCACGATAGAACAAAAGCTTTCTCTATAAGTGCAGGTATCTTTAGATTTGTATGTGCCAATGGATTAGTAGTTTCAGACAACATGTTTGAAACATATAAGATTAAACACCTTGGTGAACGAGATAATGATGTGGTTACTGCAATTGAAAACATCACCGCCATTAAACCAAGACTAATGAATAAAATTGAAAAACTAGAATCTATCAATTTATCAGAAGTTGAAAAAGAATCTTTTGCAAAATCTTCTATTCCTCTAAGATTTGATGCACATCTAAAAATTAACCCAAAAGATTTATTAGTTCCTCATAGGGAAGAGGACTATAAAGATGACCTATATACAACGCTAAATGTAATTCAGGAGAATTTAATAAGAGGAAATATATCTGGAGAAAATAAAGATACACAAAGAAAATTTACATCAAGGGAAATTAAATCCATTTCTAAGGATGTAACAGTAAACAAAGGTCTTTGGGATATAGCAGAGAGAATAGCTTTAATTAAAGAGCCTGAACTTTTGGCTGCATAAGGGGTTAAAAATGAAAGTAACAAATTACAGATTAAACACTGAAATAGAAAATATAAAAGAAGATAATCTAGACTGGTTTAAAAGCTATATTAGAGAAGTTTTAGAATCAGATAAACCTTACCACTCAAAAGCTGACTATATAGGCTTAAGTATAAAAGAACTACAGAACAAAATAGATTATCTTGGTGAAGATATAAAAGAGCTTCAAGAGTACAAAAAGAAGCTTACCTTTGCAAAAGAGTTAGTTTTAGAATCAATTGCCAGTGTACTTTCAGAGTATGGAATAGATAGGCTAGATGGTACCTTGGTTTCAAGTATTACTATCACTCCTTCAAAAACAAAAGTAAAAGATACTCTAAAAATTCTAGATGAACAAGAGCTAATTAATAGAGGATATTTAAAAGTAGTTCTTGATGAAGAAGCAGTAAAAGAAGCAATGAAATCATTAGAAGATATGAATGAAATTGATGAGCTTGTAGAAGTAGGAACAGTTACAGAGATTATTCCAGCAAAAATTAAAGTTAATTCTAAAAGGCTTAGTTTGAATAATCAAACAAGTGAACTTTTAGATGCTGCATAAAGGAGATTAGATGTTTTCAGAAAATCAGTTAAAAGAATTTAATAAGTCTTTAGACGCTAATAGAGTCAAGACCATTGATAAAGCTGGAATGAGTTTTAAATATTTAGAAACTTATGATGTGATAAATGAAGCGAATAGAATCTTCAATTATATGTGGAACTACACCATTACAAGATTACAAGAAGTAGCAAGAGAAACTAATCAAAATAGCAACCATGTAATTACTTTCTCTGCTATTGTAAAAGTTAAAATCTATGATGTAGATAGAAACTTTATAGAAAGAGAGGATACAGGTGTAGGAATTGGAACTGCAAAGAATATTGGTGATGCAATAGATAATGCTTCAAAATCTGCTGTTAGTGACTCTCTTAAGAGATGTCTTCGTACGATGGGAGAGACTTTTGGCAATAATTTATACTCAAAAACATCTAATGTAAGTAACAATAATCAACCTACTCAAATACAACAAAACTATTCACAATCTAGTAACCATCAACAACAATCATTTAATCAGTTTGAATATGATTCCCTTTACCGATTAGGCTTAGATATTGTAGATCAAAATGGATATTTAATTGTTACTGGAGAAGATATCTTTTCTAAGAAAGACTCAATAAAAGCTTGTGGTTTTAGATGGGATGGTAATTCTAAACTATGGTACAAACCTATAGAACAAGGAGTAGCTTAATGAAGACATATTTATTCTACACTAGTGATGGTTATACCTATGATAATTTACATAATAGAGCAAACAATATACAAATTTTAGGTCATGGTGAAGGGCTTAATATAGACGAAGCATTTAGTCATTTTAAAGAAAATCAGTCTTATCTTTCAAAACAAGCATTTACTAATATAATAGCTGTTCAAACAGTTGGTGATGCTGTTTTAAACTTAGAATTATAAGGAGTAGCTAATGGAACTTATACCAAAAGAAGTTTTAGATTCTATTCCTGAACTCTATGAAACAGAAAGAAGCCTAAACCCTATTTGTTATATCAAGTTATTTACTCCTGATGCTCAATGGACTTGGTACATCATTGAAGTATCAAAAGAAGATAAATCAACTTGTTATGGCTATGTACAGGGATTAGAGTCAGAACTAGGTTATTTCTCATTAGATGAATTAAAGCAAGTTAAAGGCCCTCTTGGTCTATCTGTAGAAAGGGATGAATTCTTTACACCTACTGCTTTATCTCTGGTAAGAAAAAATAGTAAATATTAATAAAGAGGAGATATCTAATGCAAGTTATAACTATGGATGAAAAAAGAATTAAAGAATTAGCAGATTTATTAAATAGTAATAAGTCTGTAGAGTTTGAATATAAAGACTTATATTATCAAGTCTTTGAAAGTTCTGAATATGGCTATGTTGTTAATGTTTATACTTCAAATGAGAAGGATGAAGATGATGATTTTATAGAATCGAATCTTATTGATGGTGGACTTTGTACTGGTAGTGCAAAAGATGCTATTGAATTTATGATATAAATTAAAGGTGACATTATGATAGAAACAAAAACTTTAAAGTGGCTTCTAGAAGTATGGGAAAGTTATGGATATGAAGCCTTTAAACTGGAGATTAAAGAATTAGGATTACAAAAAAAGGGTTTTACTATTACTCAAATTAGGAAAATGATTTTAGAAGATAGAGAGCTTATGCATCAATACGTTCAAGAGTCAGCTTTTGAGGTTAGAAAAATTCCTTACAAAAGATATACATTATCTAAGGAATAAAAGGACTAATTAAAATTGGGTGTTTAGAGAAGGAATTACAATATTCAATCTTGTCTATATAAGTAAAGACTAATATTACAAATTTGTGGCATTAGTCTTTTTTTTTCTTCTTAGGATAAGGTGTAATTAATTCTTAGTTAAAAGATAAGAAATATAAGTGAAATAATCAGAAATTAAGTAAATTGTGACGTGAACTGTGACATAAAGTTTGTATAATGGTAAGTTGCAAATAAAATAACTTTTATAACTAATTAAAAGCTATTTAGATAAAATAATTAGAAATTATATTTTGAAAATTATAAATGAAGATGATGTTTAATGACAAAAAATAGTATTGTAAGTATTCCTAATAAGTACGGAATTGGAAAAGTTTTAGAGGTTGATAATAATACTTTATTAATAGAACACTTTATTAATATTTCTAAAAAAAATATTGAAGAATATCCTATTCAAAATATATCTCCCTTAAAGTTAGAGTATCAGACACGTGTATATATTCATTCAGAAGAACTAGGATGGAGAAGAGGACGTGTAATTGACAATGAAATATTTGATGATAAACCACCAGAATATGAAATTCAGTTTCCAAATGGGATAAAAGAGTGGCATGAAGAAAAAAACTTGAATGTAAGATGTTTAGTTCCTTTTGAAGATCCTACTGAAGTTTTAGCTTGTTCTCATGGAGAAACCCAATTTCTTAATGACGCTAGGCAAAAGGTTATAGATTGGTTCATTCAACTTAGAGCATCATCAAGAGGGTTAACTGCTGTTACTAGTTCATCTATAGATTTAGTAGTACATCAAGTTAATATTGCAAGAAAAATTCTTTCTGATCCAATTCAAAGATATTTATTGGCAGATGAAGTTGGAATGGGAAAAACAATTGAAGCAGGTATTATTGCGAGACAGTGTTTATTAGATTCAAATAACAGTGAAGTATTGATTATAGTTCCTAGACATTTAATTTCAAAATGGAAAAGTGAAATGCTTTCAAAATTTTACTTTAATGATTTTGAAGGAAGATATGAAATAACTTCTCCTGAAGACGTTGATTTTAGAAGAATTAATCCAGAACTTATAATAATAGATGAAGCACACCATTTAATTGGTGATGATAATAGTTATAAAGAGACTATTCGAACAAGCATAATTGATGCTTCAAAAAAATCAAAGAAGTTACTCTTGTTATCTGCAACTCCTGGTATAGGGAATGAAGATATTTTATTACAACTACTAAAAGTCTTAGATCCTATTGTATATGAAAATGAATCTATAGAGTCTTTTAAGACAAAAGTAAATAGACAATCAGAACATGGGGCTTTTTTAAGAACTTTAAAATCAGGACAATCCTCTTTTTTATTAAAAAGGAATCTCCCAAAGATTACAAATTTATTTCCAGATGATACATATGCTGAAATGATAAAAGACCAGATATTAACTCTCATTGATAATGAATTGAAAAAAGAAGAAGTTTCATTACTTATTAAGCAATTACGTTCTCATTTGTTAGAATCATGGAGAATTCATAACAGATTAATTAGAACTAGAAGAATAGACTCTCAAGGATGGGAATTTCAGGATAGGGGAGAAAAAAGAGGTGATATATATTCGACTGATAATTTATTCATATATGAAAATCCAAACAAAACTATATTAGAAGTTAATCAAAAAATAGAAGAATGGAGAAGTTTTGTGTCTTTAAACTTTTCAGATAGTGATACAAAACAATCTATTTTAGAAGAAAGATATATTTCATTACTTGAGGCTTCAAATGCAGATTTTAGTATTTTTGAAGAGTTATTGTACAAGTATATTAATGACACAATTATAGATACAGAATCAGAACTATTGAAAAATATATTAGATTCATTAACTGAATATAATTATGATAAAGGACTAGAAGAGATAAGTGATAGGATATATTCTTTTCTAAATAATATTAGCAATACTTCAATTGGTGTATTATTTATTTCAGATGCTTGTTTATCTAATAAATATCTAGAATTATTACAATCTAGAATGGGTAAAGATTCAGTATGTTACTTTGATAGGAAAGATTTAGAAAAAATTTCTTCTCTTGAGAATAATAAGATTAGGCTTATTCTTTGTGATAAAAATACAGAAGAAGGAATTGATTTACAATTTGCAGATGCAATCATTCATTTAGATTTACCTTTAAACCCATCTCGTATTGAACAAAGGATTGGTAGATTAGATAGATATGGTAGAAAAAAGTCATTAAAAATTCAACATCTAATTATTCTTCCTTCAAAAGATTCAAGTTATCCATGGATGGCTTGGTATAATCTATTAGCTAAAGGCTTTAATGTTTTTCATGAACCAATTTCTGATATTCAAATGAAATTAGAATCGATAACTGCAGAACTACAGAAAGCACTTTTTAAAAATGGGGTTATTGGGTTAGAAAGTCATATTGATGAACAAAATAACATTGCAGGAAATCTAATAGAATATATAATGTCAGTTATTGAAAAAGAGAGAGATGCTTTAGGTACGCAGTATGCTTTGAATCATTTATCTTTACAAGAAGATGATTCTTTTAATTTATGTCATGATATTGAAGACTCAGAATATGATGAAAAAAACCTAGAAAAAGATATTAATCATTGGTTGTTTTCGGTATTAAAATTCTATAAATATAATGTTAATGATAAAATCTTTGAAGTTAAATGGCAAAAAAAGACTTTAATTCCAAAACATAAGTTTTGTATTAGAAATGATTTTACAAAAATTGAAAATATGTGGGAAATGGAATCTACATTGAATAGACAATTAACTTATTATAGAACGGAAGCTGTGGAGAATAAAAAATCATCTTTATTAAGACTAGGCCATCCCTTGTTTTCAACATTACAACACTATATGGAATTAGAAGATAGAGGAACCGCATTTTCTACTTATAGAGTTGTTGATGATAAATTCCCTATATTTATTCCTCATAATGAAATAAAAATCATGTTCAAGCTTACTTATATAGTTGAATCTGGAATTATATCTGATATTAATAAATATGATTCAGAATATTATCTATATAAAAGGCGTACTGACGATTATCTTCCTCCTATGATATTTACTGTCTATATTGATGATAATTTAAATATCATTGAAGATGCTGATATTACAACTGTTCTGGATGAACCATATGTCAAAGGTCAAGATATGGATACAAATATAAGTAGGAAACATCATATTATTGATTATTTTATAAATAGTGAGAAGCTAAGTAGCCTTTGCAGAAGTGTTAGTGAAAAATCTAAAAATATTTTGCTTAATTCTGAAGAGTACAGTAAAACTTATAAAGAATCACTAGAGAAAGCAAAAGTAGATATTGAATTAAAGTCTAAAAATATAGAACAGCGAAAGTTAATTCAAGAGAAATTAAATATTTCTAATAATTGTGATGAGTATAATCACTTGATTTCATTTGAAAAGTCTCTACTGGACGGTATTGAAACACCAAATATTAAACTTGACTCTTTTGGAATGTTCTTTTTGTCAAGATTCCCGCTTAATAAGATGAATATTGATGTCTGATTTTTTATTACTCCAAAAGAGTATTTTTAATAATTTTGAAGTGGTAGATATACCACAAACTATGCACCCTGTATATAAAAGGTTTTTTACTTCTTATAATATAAAATTTAAAGATAGAAGTTTATTAGATATTTCGATTTTATTGAGACAAATTTTGTTAATTGAAAGCCAGGTAGAAAGAAAGGGAAATTTTGCAAGTTTGGAAATTCCTATAAATTCATATTGGCCTTCAGAAATAGAGTGGAATAAAGTTGGTATACAATTCTCAAAAATGAATAATATGTGGAATATATCAGCAAGTTTATGGAGTCCATCTTGGTTAAATAATAGTGATATCCAAGCTGTTGATTACTGTGTGAATAATGAGCTAAATAGACGAGATGAAATAAGTTTTCCATCACAAGCTACAGATATCTTTTTAACAAAGTGTGGTTCAAAATATAGTAAATATACAAGTATTGATCAACAGAAAGCAGTTAGATCAACATTGTCACTTGAGAAAGGTAAAACATTAGCTATAAGTTTACCTACAGGAGAAGGGAAAAGTTTAATTTTTAAACTAATTGATAGAGTTGGATTCTTTGATACAAAAAATAAAGGACTTACTCTTATAATTGTTCCTACTGTTACGTTAGCATTAGATCAAGAAAAAGATATTCAAAATGAAAATGGAAATAATACTCCTTATGCATATATTGGAAAAAGAGATTTTGAAAATAAAATCATAAAAGAAAAAATAAAAAACTTTGAACAGGAAATTTGCTTCGCTTCACCAGAAGCAGTAAATGGTGCCTTAAGAGATGTATTAATTAATTCTGCAAGAAATGGTAATATTAGAGCAATAGTTATTGATGAAGCTCATATAGTAGATGAATGGGGCACAGGATTTAGACATGACTATCAGTTATTTGCTGGACTTTGGCGGCAACTCTTAGAATGTTCTCCTAAATCAAATCAATTTAGAACTATCTTACTTTCAGCAACTTTTACACAAGAGTCGATTAATCTCTTACAAACTTTATTTTCTTTAAATGAAAACTCTTTTGATATATATAGTGCTACAAAATTAAGACCTGAAATTGATTATTGGGTATCAGAAACTATTGATGATGAAAGTATTAGAGAAAAAAGAGTTATTGAAGCTACACTTCATCTTCCTCGTCCGGCTATTCTTTACACTACAGAAGTAAATGATGCAAAAAAGTATTTTGAACTATTAAAAAATCAGGGACTTAAAAATATAGCTATAATTCATGGTCAACCATCTTCTATGGATAGAAATAGTGTTATTGATAATTGGAAATCAGGTCAACTTGATATTGTAGTTGCAACATCTGCCTTTGGTTTAGGAATTGATTATCAACATACTAGAAGTATTATTCATGCTTGTGTACCAGAAACATTAAATAGGTTTTATCAAGAAGTAGGTAGAGGGGGAAGAGATGGCAGAAGTTCTATTTCTCTTTTAATTCCAACTAAAAAAGATTTAGCTACTGCAAGTAGAATGAATCAAAAGAAATTTTTAAAAAATGAAAATGCTTATAATCGATGGCAAACTATGTTTGATAATAAAAAGTTTATTGAAGATAGTCAAGATGAATATATTATTGATTTAGGCGCTGCTCCATCTAGAAATATAGATTATGATACCAAAGGACATAATAGAGATTGGAATATCCATGTGATACTATTAATGGTAAGAGCAAGGTTATTACAATTATCAGGTGTTCCTACTATTGAGTATGATGACTTAAGTTATGAAGATTATAATAGATATATAATAGTTCGTATACTAGACGAAAACCATTATAAAAAAGATGTATGGATTAAAAGTATTGATCCCGTTCGTATAAATAATAAAAGAGCGAATAGGCAGAGTTTTAATTTACTACTTGAATTTATGATGCAAAATACATGCCCTGCAAATATTATAGGTCAACTCTATAGATTTTCATATTTAAGTAAAATTTATGATGTCTCTTTACTTTGTAGTAACTGTAATATTTGTAGAACTAATGAAAAAGAACATAATCATGCTCCCTTAAGAAGATCATTCCCTGTACGAAAAAATTCATCAGCTATGTTAAATTTATTTATAAGTGAATCAATTTTAGTTGAATTCCAAGAAAAAGATTTTAATGAACGATCATACAAAAGAAGTTTTTATAAAGTATTAGATAATTTTATTTTAAATGGGATTCAAAATTTTGTTTGTTTAGGAAATGCTTCAGAATTATTTTTATCCAGAAAAGTTTTAGACAAAATAGATAGTAAGCCAGTTTATTTAGAATACATAAAATATCTTCGTGATGTTACTAAAGTAAAACATAATTTACCAGATAAAGGTAATGTGATTTTTGTAGGAAATGATGTGAAAATTGATGAAACAATAATAACTATTCTGAATAAAAAAAATACTATAGTTTTCTTACAAAAAAATACTATAGATCCAAATACCCCTACAAGGTTTGTCTCTGAAGTATATGAAAATGAAATCTTTACAATAAATGAATTAATAAATAAGGTAGGTATATGAATATTGCTAGTAAGTCAACAGCTACACCAAATCGTGTAGAAATGTTGTTAGAGTTTATTAAAAGTGAAAATAAACAGTATACAAAAAAAGAATTGCAAGAGTTGTTCTCTCCTCAAAGTGATTCTGTTTTCAAAGATAATTTTAGTGTATTAGAAAATCTTGAACTTATCACTATAGAAAATGATATCGTTAAATTAAATATGGACTATAAAAAAATTACTACTTACCAAGTTTTAAAGAATTCAATTTTTAATGACGAATTTATGTATAAAGATAATTTTATATATGCACTTGCTTGGCTAATGATTCAAGACTCTAGCTCAATTGAGCAATTAGAATGGAGTGGGCAAGTTAATACTTTGATTAGAAGTGATTTAAATAATAGTTTAGGTGAACTAGATTTAACAAGTAACCCTCCATGGCAGAACTTTTATTATTGGTGTAATTATTTTGGATTTGCAAACAAAAGTTTTATAGGAAAAAATATTTATATTATGCCGGATCCTACTGAAGCAATATCTTATGAACTTAAGTTCATTTTTAATGACAGTAAAGAACTTAAAATAAATGATTTTTTAAAAAGGTTGTCTTCAAAAATTCCTGTTTTAGAACTTGGTTCAGCAAGAAATAAAGTTTTAGAAAATATAAGGGAAGGACTACATCTATCTGAAAATCAATTATCGTATGCTACTTCTTTGGCACTATTAAGATTGGAAGAACGACAAGTAATTAAATTAGAACAAAAATCAGATGCAGATAGTATGACTTTAAAAAGTCTTAATAATCAAATTATTAGTCATATCTTGTATTTAGGAAAGTAAAATGAGTTTTGAGAAATACATATGTTGGAATCCAAGTGAATTGAGTAAAGTAATTCATAAGGAAGCAGAATCCACACAAAAAGAGGTTTTTTTAGCTATACATACAAATAGTGAAATTAGAGTTTCAACCCATGATGCAAATTTTAGAAATATAAGTTATTTAGATTTTCTAGATAATTTTCTTAAAGAGGGTGGGAATAATGTTCAAGCTGTTATTGAAGGAGAATCAGGTTCTGGAAAATCACATTTAGTACAATGGATGAACTTCAATATACCACAGACTGATAAAAGAATTATTTTAACAATACCAAAGACACAAACTAACTTATATAGTGTTCTAAAAAAATTGATAAGTTATTTACCAAGTGAGGATCAGCTTAAATACAAAGAGAAATTACAACGTACAGAGAGTGGTTTAAAAAACGACAAAGAAAGAATAAATGAATTTCTAAGTTCTTTAGCACGTACAATAGAAAAGGATATACCTCAGGGGTTACAACTTGAAGAAGAAAAATACTTAATACCTTTAATTCCTAATATGTTTGATGACCCTTATTTTAGAGAGAACTATTTTGAGTCTCATGAAGTTGTGAATAATATAATTTCATTGATTTTTAATAATAGTAGTATAAATCGAAACAGTGACCATAGACAAGAGTTTAAGAAAAAGCATTTACCTTTAAATCCTAAAGAAGCAATTAAAGCAGCACTACCGACACAAGAAGTATTAGAAGCAATTCAAGAAGAAGAATTATTAAAAATCTCATTAGATATTATCAATAGAAACCTTGATAAGGCTATTACTAGAACATTAAGTTTTTCTCCTGATGATTTAATTGAATTGATGTCAGAAATTCGTTCTACACTATATAAGAATGATCAAGAATTAATATTATTGATTGAAGATTTTGCTCAACTTCAAGGTGTAGATACTGCTTTGTTACAGGTTTTAACAGTTGAAGGTTCTGGAGAATTATGTAAATTAAAATGGGTAATGGCAGTTACTAGTGGTTATTTTGAAAAACTTGAAGATACTGTTCGAACAAGAATTACATTTAAAGTTAATATGGATTCGCCAAGAGATAGTGACAAATATATTTTACAATTAGGAAGTAAATATTTAAATGCTATTAGATTGGGAAAAGAAAGAATTATCAATTGGTATAAATCAGGTTCAAAAGACATAATTAATAATTGTGATGAGTGTTCTAGTAAAGATATCTGTCATAGAAGTTTTGGTGAAATTAATGGTATCGGAACCTATCCTTTTAATAAAATATCTTTGTTGCAAATGGCAAAAAAAGCAGACATTCAAAAGAATACAATTTTTAGACCCCGTATATTCATTAATAAGGTTTTAAAAAGAAATTTACAAGCTGAAATGGTGGATTTACTAAAAACTGGGAATTATCCACCAGAGAATTTATTAGAAGATTTTAGTTCAAAACACTTACCTCTTGAAGAAGTACAAAAATCAGAAAAATTAGATTTTTTTAATCATACTAGAAGATATACTTTACTTGAGTTATGGTCAAATAGTACAAAACTTGTTAATTTAGAAGAGGGTATCCATAATGCATTTTCTATCCCAATATTAAATAATTTATCAACAGAAAAAATTGTTGAAGATATAAAACAACCAGTAATTAATGTTGATGATAGTAAAACAGAAATAAAAGTTTCAAAACTTGATCGTGATATTGAAAGTATTGATAATTGGGGGCGTGGTGACAAACTAAAACACTCCGTTGCTAGTACTCTACGGCCCATAATCTTTAATGCAATAGAAAATTATATTAATTGGGATTTATTACCTATGTCTTCTAAGATGAGAATTCTTAAAAAATCAGACAACATATATTTTGAAGGTCAAGAAACACAACCTAGAGGTGGGTTTAACCTTGAAATAAAACAAAGTACAAACTCTGCAATTATCTTAAAGAAATTTTTAAATATGAAGTTTCCAATTGATATAGATGAATATTCAAAAGTTCAAGAACAAGTAAAAATATGGTCAGAATATATAATTGAGGAAACAGAAAAGTACTATGATTCTTTACAAGGTTGGAATCCAGTAGATGCATCAATTGAACTACTTGTTTTAAGTAGTGTTTATGGTACTGAAAAACCAACTATAAGCTCTTTATTCGAAAATAGTATAGGTTATACTGATATGGCTTCTACTACCTTTAATTCACTGTCTAAAATCATTTCTAATACTAATAGAGATAACATCTATCAAGAGATATTAAAACAATTTTATACTGGACGTAAAGGTGGTGGTGGAACAAAATCATTTATTGATGTACGAAAAGTTTTACCTGTTATAAAGAATTTGAGAAAAAATAATTGGAGATTATTACAGGATCCAACACAAGAAATTAGAAAAGAATTCTTAGATATTAAAAATAAGTATCAACAATGGCAAATGATGTTTGATGAAGCTTTAAATGAAGAACTAAAAGCTCGTTATATATGGCTAGATGAATTAACTAATAGAATAGAGGTTCAAGACATATCTTCTTCATTTAAAAAGAAAATAGAAATTTTAAGATTAAAAGCTAGTAAACTTGGAATAGCTGGATATAAGTCTGCAGCATTTGATAATGTGTTAAAGGCTTTTTCATTATCTCAAGCAAAAACTGCTATGGAAACAACCAAAAGACTACAAGAAACTCCTAAATCTGAAGTTTTTGAAGATTTATTCCCATCTAGAAAAGATGATGCAGAACAGTTTATAAAATTAATATTAATGTATGAAGAAATGTTAGAGAAAATATCAAATGAACTTAAGTCAAGATCTGATGAGCTAAATAGAAGAACTGGATTAAGTTCAATTAATTTAGAAATTGAAAACTCAATGAATAGTATTAAACAAGGTCTTGAAACTTTGACAGGAGAAAATAATGCTTCTTAACAGAACAGAACAATTAATTAATGAATTAGATACTTTTGAGGCATTGCAGTTATCTTCTAATGAAAGTAAGGTTTATATTGAAAGAAATATTGACTTAAAGGCAATTTTAGTTTATGTTGAAGGTATCTCTGAAGTTGTTTCTTTATTTCGAAAACATGGATTCTCAATTGATATTGATACAATTATGAATTATCCTGTTGAACTTTTTAGAAATTTATATACAAATTGGGAAATAGATAAGTCAATTATTAAGCAAAAAAATGATTTCTTTAGACGAGTACATTGGAATGATATAGAATCTAATATTACATCTATCTTACAAAAACAATGGGAAGAACATGTTGAGTTTCATAAACCAAATATTAATAAAGAGACACTTGATGTTTTTGAAAAAATCCCTGACTTTTCAAATGTAGTTAGTAATCTAAGAGAGAAATTGGAGTCTTTAGAAGAGTATAAAAAGATTCTACCTTCATCTGATAGTGATTTTAAACTAGTTATATCTAGTTCATTGTCAATGAAAGATCTTATTGAACAATTAGAGTCAAAAAATATTCCTGATTCTGTGAGTAACTTTTTAAAAAAAGCAGGAACATATGAAGGTATTGATTTATCTGAAATTACACCTGAAATATTAGATTGGTTAAAGGAAAATGATTTAATTCATTTATGTCAAGTAAGGTTTAGAAAGTAAAAACAATGTTAGAATCAATAGATTTAGTAGTATTAAACTTTTTAGAAGAAATAGAATATAAGTCAATTCAATGGGGTTATGTTGATGGTTCCATTTCTGAAGATGATGTATATGATTATACACTACAACTTATAAATGAAAATGAAGAGGCTACAAGTAATTTTTTAAAAGAACATAATTTAGATAGTTTGGATGAAGATGAATTAGTAAAATATCTTTTAGAAGAAAAATTGTTATTTGAAATTAAAACTTCTGCTTCAAAAACTGCTTTTAGAACACGGTTTGGTGAAAGTATGAGACTTTTAACAAACTTGAGACAAATATTTCCAAGAAGAAGTTGGGAAGAATCACCAAGATTAGTATCTGATTTTCGTGTAACATTACAAAAACGTTTTTATCCTACAAGAGATGTAAATCCTTTAGATTTATTAAATAGTGAACCATTTCTTAGTCTTTCAAGTTTGCAAAGAGATGTTTGGGAAAAACTTGTGACTGTTTATCCAAATATGAAACTATCAAACTTTCAGGTTAAAGCAACTTCAACCTTAATTGATAATAGTAGTGAATATAAAGGTGTTATTGTTACAGCAGGAACAGGTAGTGGTAAAACATTAAGTTTTTATTTACCAGCTTTATTACAGGTAGTTGACTCTATTAGCAATGACACAAGTTATTGGACAAGAGTTTTAGCTGCATATCCAAGAATAGAGTTATTACGGGATCAGTTGTCAGAAGCTATTTTACAAACATTAGAAATTGAAAATACATTAAATTCTAATAGGTTAAGGCCTATTAGAATTGGGGCTCTTTATGGTTCTATCCCAAATGAATGTAGCCATTCAGCCATTGAAAGTAAAAAATGGAAAAGAAATAGGGAGGATACAGGTTGGATTTGTCCAATTATTAATTGTCCTAAAACAGAGATACCATTAATTTGGCTTGATAAAGATGTTGAGGCTAAACGGGAAAGATTAGTTCCTAGTAAAGATATTAATGGTGCAGTGACATTAGAAGAAGAACATTTAGCATTAACAAGGGAGTCTTTACTTGAAAAAACCCCTGATTTACTTTTCATTACATTAGAAATGTTAAATCAACGATTATCTGATTTTAAGATGAATAAACTTTTTGGTATAAACCAATTTAATAAAAAGCCATTTTTAATGCTTTTGGATGAAGTTCATACCTATTCTGGAACTACTGGTGCACAGGCTGCATTAGTATTACGAAGATGGAAACAAGTACTATGGAATGAAAAGCTTAAGTTTGTGGGGCTTTCTGCAACATTAAGTGATGCAGGAAGATTTTTCTCTGAACTTACAGGAATCTATGAAAATAAAGTTATAGAGATTACACCACTAAAGAATGAAATGATTGAAGAAGGATCTGAGTATCAAGTTGTCTTAAAAGGTGATCCTGTTAATAGAACAGGTTTATTATCAACAACAATACAAACTATAATGCTTATGGGACGAATTGTCGAACCTCTAAGTAAAGAAAGTAAATTATATGGTCAAAAAGTCTTTGCCTTTACAGATGATTTAGATGTGACAAATAGATTATTTGATGATTTAAAAGATGCCGAGGGCTGGAATATATTTAATAAAACACCAATAAAGGCATCTTTGGCCAAGTTAAGAGATAGAAGTGATGATTATATAAGATACAGAGATGGTCAAGACTGGAGAATATGTACAAGTATTGGTCATACACTGGATGAAGATGGAGAAAAAGGAAAACTAAAGATTACTAGAACTTCTTCTCAAGATACAGGTGTTGATATGGATAGTTCCGTTGTTGTTGCAACAGCTAGTTTAGAAGTTGGGTTTAATGATCCTACTGTAGGAGTAGTAGTTCAACATAAGACACCTCATAATTGGGCAAATTTCTTACAAAGAAAAGGTCGTGCAGGACGTAAAAGAGGAATGAGACCATTTATGATTACTACTTTGTCTGATTTTGGAAGGGACAAGGTGGCTTTTCAGCATTATGAACAATTTTTTGCACCAAAGGTTTCTTCTCAACGATTACCTATATCAAATAGATATATTTTAAAAATTCAAGGGACAATTAGTTTATTTGATTGGTTAGCAAAAAAACTACCTAATAGAAAAATATGGATGTTTAAACTGTTGTCTCGCCCAACTGAAAATAAATTTGAATTAGATACTTTAAACGAAATTAAAAGTCTTCTTCAAAAAATATTGAAAGTTGAAAATGATGAATTTGAAGACTTTAGTAGATATTTAAAATATTCTTTATCTGTAACAGATGAAGATTTGCAAGAAATACTCTGGAGTGCACCAAGATCACTTATGTTAGAAGTTATTCCAACATTGTTACGTAGAATTGAATCTAATTGGAAATTAGCTTTTCCTGATGGTGAACTTTATGAAAACTATATAAAAAACCATCCGTTGCCTGAATATATAACATCAACATTATTTAGTGATCTTGCATTACCTGAAGTAAATGTAATAGTAAGTTTAGATCAAGATAAAGAAAGACAACATACAATGTCTTTAACTCAAGCAATGAGAGAATTTTCCCCTGGCAGGATATCTAGGAGATTTGCAACTGATCGTGGAAATTTATTTCATTGGATTCCAATTGAAATAGATAAAGAAGAACAAGACTTAGAAATATCAGATTATAGTTTACGAACTGATAGGATTAAATCAATAAAGCATAATGATGTTGATATTGAAATATTTAGACCTTGGGAGTATAAACTAGAAAAAAATACAAATCCACGAATTTCAAAACGTTCAAACTCTATTTTAGAATGGAATGCTACATTTGAACCTAGTGGTTCTCCAATTAAAATTCATTTATCTAATAATGGTTGGTCTAAAACTATTACAAACCTTGATTTTTATGTTAATACTCATAATTCAAGTGTAGATGTAACTAGATATGCAATGTCTGCATTAGCAAACTTTTCTTTTACAGATGGCAGTGCTTTAGAAACAAAAGTTAATTTTGTACATAATAGTTCTCAATCAGCTATTGGCTTTTCTATTCATACTGATGCTTTATATATAAAGTATAAAATTCCTAGTTTAGAAAGTTTAGAAAATTACAATTTACCTGCTACATTGAAAAGAGAATTAAAAGTTGCATGGTATAGACATTTAGTTATTCACAATCAAGAATTACCATCTGAGATAAACTATTTTGAAAGAAACTGGTTACAAGAGGTAATCCTGAATGCTATTATTATAGTTTCAAACAATAAAGAAATTAGTCTAATAAAAGCAAATGAAATTTTAAAAAATGATTCAAGTATTATTTTTGATGTTTTATCTGATTTATTTAATACTGATATTAGACTTCTTGATGATGCTGATGATGAAGAAAGAGATACAAATGAATCAAGGTTATATGCACATTTAAAAGAAATCTTAGATTCTCAAAGTATTAGGGGTATATTTCATGATATTTTTACCAATGCAATATCAGATGAAAATATAAATTGGTGGAAATGGCTACAAAATAGTTTACATAGAAGTTTTGCAGAAACAGTCTTAATTGCATGTCAACAATTAACACCAAATCAATCAGCAATTGATACCTTGTTAGTGGATACTTTACCAATAAAAGATAATATGAGTGAAGCCGAGATATGGCTTACAGAAAGTAGTGGTGGTGGCGTAGGGGTATTGGACTCTCTTGTTAATATTATTGGTAGTAATCCAACATTGTTATTCCAAGCCATTGACGCTGCAACGCAATCATCAAGCTATGAGCATGTTGTTGACTCTTTAGAGTATTTTATTAATTTACTTAGTGAGAATAATGAGATAAATACTTTAGCATTACAGATATGTTCTACTAAAGAACATAAGCAAAGACAAGAATTACTTAGCAATTTGTATTCTATATTATATAAACATGGAATACCGGTGAGTCATGCATTTAAAGTTGCATTAAATACAAGATTATTAAAAGATGGGGTAGACAATAACCTTTTTAATCTAATTAAAGAAGTTATGACTTGGAGAGATAGTTTTGAAGAAAATAAAGATATAGCGATTGATTTACAATTACTTTGTTTTTTAATATCTAAAGAAGATGACTTTGTAAATAAAATAAATAAATTACAAATGTCTCAATCTAGTGAAAATGTAAATATAGCTAACTTTTTGACTAATATTTTATGGCCTAGAAGTTTTGAAGCAAGATGGCAGGTGCTTCAGTCGTATAGTCCTTTTAATCCAAATAGATTTACAGATCCTAAATTAGTTAAACAATACATTCTAGATGAAAAAATACACTTTGTTAATATTTATGATGAAGATAGTGATAAACAAGTGTATAAATATTTATCTAGATATGGTGTATGCAAATTAATTGCTTACACAAAAGATGAAACAATACTTAGAAAAAAACTATCTATGTTGTTAACAAAACCTGTAGATGTAGACTTTTTACAGCTTTTTATAGTTATTGTAGGTATCGAAAAAAATAGAGGTAAAACAGTTGTTACATTAAAGTTAAGAGAGGAATGGTAATGTTGTCTGATAGAGATTTGATAGGTCCTGCCCAGTCTGCATCAATTGTAGAGTTAGTTCAAAGTACATTATCTTTAGAACTTATCCAGCCTAGTAAGACACTATGGTTAGGTTCAGCATGGATAAGTGATATACCCATTTTAAATAATTGTGCATTTCAATTTTCTTCATTAGAACCAGATTGGCCTGCAGAAATGATTTCTCTTTCTACAGTATTATTGGCAATTGCTAAAAGAGGTACAAAGGTCATTATTATTACTAGAGAGAATGAAGAGAACATTCATTTCATTCAAAAAATGAAAGATTCTGAGATGTATGGAGTAAGCGTAATAGTAGTACTACGAGATGAATTTCACGAAAAAGGGTTATTATCTGAAGATTATGAAATATTTGGAACTATGAACTTTACATATAAAGGTATTACAACAAATGATGAACGTATTACATATAGAACTGATTTAAGTAAGTTATCTGAAAGACAGTTAACTGCTTGGAATAAATATGGGGATGAGATTAATGCTTTATCAAAATAAACAGGATAATATCAATTTCTATAATGAGTATATCAATACATTTAATTTTAGTATTAAAGATAGAGTAGGTCTTTTAGATAGTATTGAAAATTTAAAGTTTCCTGGAGCAATAATTCCTACAGAGAGAAACTATTATATTTGTGCAAATTCACAGAAAGACTGGAGTATTCTAACTTCATTAGTTAATTCGTTTGTAGGATTATCTTATTCTGATTTTGTAGGTGCCAAAAGTGATTTAAATACTGGTAGTAAGGAAGAAGAATATTTTCTTGAGAAGAACATTTCATTCTTTACTTTAATATCAATTCCCAATAATGATGCGATACAAGATAAAGCTTTAAAAGCATTTCAGAACTTATTTAATACATATTCTTTTTCTTCTGGTATATCAGTTGATATACCAGAAGATATTAATAGTATATTAGAAAAGTTTGCTACTTCTTTACAAATAAAAGATATTGATACCGCTCAAAAGATTATCTCAAATATCAAAAATGAAAATAGGTTGGATGCACTAAATATAAATTTTATGCAAATAGAATTAGCGTATAGTATAAGTGATTGGCATGCAATTGTTAGTGATAATCTATTAACATATGTTATTAATTCAAGAAAACCTTTAAAAGTAAGAATGCATATAATTGAAGCATTCTATTATGAGTATTTAGAAAATATAATCGATGATAATCATCTAATGCCCACTTACATAAATAAAGTAAAAGGGATAATCTCAAGTTTAATTTTTAAGTGCCCTACAAATGCGAGTTATGCAGTAAAAAAAATGTATCTTATTGCTTATCTAAATGATGATATTGAGTATAAAGAAATTGAGCGAATAGCACATAGTATAGATGATAATTTATTTAAAGAAAATTTACAAGTATTTTTAAATAAAAAACTAAAAGATGACACTTCCCAAGAGCTAGACATTATCGTTACAGATGACAATTTTATATCTGCAAGAGCTGCAATTATTGATGATAGTAATACAAAGAGTATAGAAAGTCAGTCTTTAGTAAATACTAAAGTAAAAAAACTAGACGGAAAAGAAAAACTAGAGCTATGTACAGGTGATGTATCAATTGATAATATTTATTCTCCTAAGGATTGGACAGAATGGATTGACTTATTAAGTGTTGAAGAGTTTAAAGAATCTTTTTCAATTGCAGAGAAAGGTTTAGAAGAGTGGGATATTGATTCTTTAACTAATGATCCAACAAAAATTGATACTTTAAGTAAACAAATCCTTTCAATAGATGAAGAGTATCCTTTGTATAGATTTATCCTTGCACTTCCTCTTTTTATTGAGTCTTTTAAAAGAAGTGAACAATATCCTAACACACTATGTTTTGATATATACTCAAGTATATTAGAAGTTATTTCAATTTATGAAGTACAAGATCAAAAAACATTAGTCTTATCTCAAGATATATTTGAGTCAATATTGATGATAAATCCAAAATCAAGTGACTATGATAATATAATTCAAGTAATTGAGATAATAATACAGCGAATAAATGGAAAGCATTACATAGATTGGTTAATTGATTTTGCAGAATTGTTAGTTTCTTATAATGCTAGTAGTATAGATAATCGTAATAAATTAATAGAGTTAATATTAATGCAAATATATGGACAAAAAGATTGGATTGAACAATATCAGTTAAGCTTTTTAATTAGATTATCATCGATTATAAGTTTAAGTTCTTTATTTGAGAATGTATTAGTAGAAGAAGCAGAAGAAGAGAATAATAAGTTTGATAAATATATTGGAAAAACTATAGGAATCTATACACTTTCAGAAAGTGCAGGAAAAAATGCAAAAGAGTATTTAGAAAATAAAATAGAAAATGTAAGAGTGTTATTAAATCATGATAAAGCTGCAACAACGGCACTAAAACATATTGCAGAAGTTTCTGATTATATGGTAATAGTAACACAGTCTGCAAAGCATGCTGCAACAGGTGAAATACAAAAAATAAGAAGATTAAATAAAAAAGAAGTCCTTTTCCCTTTAGGGAAAGGGAGCTCAAGTATTATTAATTGTTTGCTATAAAGATAAAGCCTTTTAAATAAATAATATGATAGTATATTTTTTAAAAAGTCAGTAAGTTTTCTTAAGAATGGAGAAGTTAAATAAATGAAATTAGCTGTAGTTAGTCATAGTGGTGGACTAGATAGTACCACTTTAATGGGATATATGTTAGAAGAAGGTTATGTTGTTCAGCCTTTGAATTTAAATTACGGACAACAAAATGTAGTTGAGATGAAAGCTCAGGATAAGGTAGTTAAATTTTTTAAAGAAAAATATGGAGAAAATAGAGTCTTAGATAGCATAAAAATTGATTTAACTCCAATCGTTAATCCAATTCAAGAGATTGTAGAAAATTTTAGAAAAAATGGATTTAAAAATAAAAAACTAGATGAGGCTCAATTAAATCATTATTTTCCAAATAGAAACATGCTTTTTTCGTCTATTGCGGCTGTATTTGCTGAGACATTAGCATATTTTGAGGGCTTAGAAGAAACATCAATTTGTATTGGTATTCACAAACATATTACTTATTCCCCTTATTGGGACATTACTGCAGATTTTGCAGAGGCTGTTCAAAATGTAGTAAAACTTAATGATGCTATAAATGTAAAAGTTGAGACACCTTTTGTTAGTAACACTAAAGCTGAAATTGTAAAGTATATGATAGAAAAAGAAATTCCATATGAATTGACATGGACTTGTTATGAACCACAACAAAAAGATGGGTTTTATGTTCCTTGTAAAAAATGTCATGCTTGCGTAGAAAGAGAAAAAGCAGGTATTGATAATGATAGAAATGATATTAATGAATATAAAGTTAGGAGAAGTTAATGGCAAAAATTACTGTAGATTTATTAAGTGACTTAAATAAAGATTTTGATGATAAAACTTTAGTTAAAAAATATATAATAAAAATAACAGCTTATCAATTATCTCAATATTTAAAAATAGAAAAAGATACATCTAAGCTACATCCATACAAAATTAAAAGTGATTCTATAGTTAAAATACACTCAGATATTCAAAGGGGAAAAGATAGGGATGGATTTTATTTACAAGAGAAAAGAAAAGTTGATGATATTAAAAACACTTTACTAGGTATAAATCAAGATTCTTCAAAAGCATTTCTTGGAACACTAGTTTGGAATATAAGAAATAATGGAGAAAATGAAATAACTACTCAAACTGTTCTTCCTGATGATGGTACATATTTACCTAAAAGAACAATGACAATTGATACTCAAGCAATTTATTTAACTGATTCTGCACATAGACATTTTGCAATTGTTGATGCAAATGAAACATATCACTTAGAAAAAGAAAAGTATCCTAACTATTGTGAATCATTTGAGTTTCCAGTTGAAGTATATTTTCTTAATGAAGAAGATGAAAAAAAATTGTTTCATGAATTAAACTCAAAACAAAAAAAGATTTCTACAACAAGACAAAAATATATAGATAATATTACTCCTTATGGTCAACTAAAAGATTTGATTTTAGAGTATGATATGAGTGAAAATAAATATTTTTCAAATAATATTGAATTAATCTCAAATACTAATCAGAATAGTATATATTTAATGACTATGTCAGTATTAGTCGCATGTATAAAAGAAATGTTTCCAAAAAATGCTTTGATTGAGTTAGAAGAGAAACCTGCTTTACAACTTGAGTATAGTAAATATTTTTGTGATTTCTTTTTTAAATTATCTGATACAGTTGTAATTAATATCAATTTAGATGGAGAACAAGTTAATATAAAACCTTTTGAAAATGTTTATCAAGAGTATTTGCTAAATATAGAAGAAGATTATAATAATAGAATAGAAACTTCTGAAGATGAAGAAGAAATTAGTATTTTAGAAGATACATTAAATACAAATATCAATAATGAACAGGACAAGTTTATTCAAAGAAAAAAAGATATATTACAACAAGATTTTATAACTCATAATGTTTCTTTAAAAGCATTGTCAAGATTAGGAAGACATATTAGATATATGAGTAATTGGGAACTTGTATTAACACAGTTCCAAAATATTTTACTCGAACCTGCAAGAGATACTTTTCAAGCATACAAACCATTATGGAAGAAATTAAAATTAAATTCTGATTCACCAATGAGTATTTCTGTTAATAATCATAATGTCAATGCAATTTTTGATTATTTTATTAATGAACTAGAGTTAATTCAGAATGAAGAAGTAACTATAGATAAGCAGACAAATAAAATTTATGTAAAAATAAATATTTCTTTCCCAAATAAAATTGCAAAAAATTTAACCAATGGAATGATTAAACTGTCTATTGATAATTCGAATAAAGCTTTTAAAGGGAAAAAAACAATTCTTGCAAAAAGCCTTACTGATGATAATACTTTTGTATCTCAATATCAACAAGGTATTATAAGAAAAAAAATACTTTTTGAACTTGAATTAAGTGATGAGTTAGTTCAGATTGATAACCTCTGTACTTTTGAGTTTCCAGGATTTGACAATCAAAGAGTTAAGTATCAATATAAAATTGAATGTTAAAAAATGAAAACAAAAGCATTACAGATTTCAGTTACAGATTTTCTAAGTAGACTTAGATTAAATCTTTGTATGATAAATAATATCCCACTTAAACCAAGTGATACTATTATTTTAAAAAAAGAAATTAAAGATTTATTATCAAATACAGAAAATACTAATGAAAAGTTACTTGTTAATAGAGTTATCTATAATATTTCTGATAATATGAGTGAATATGAAAAAATATTGACGCCTAATGATAAAGAAAAGATTAAAAAATTTTTATTATTAATTATTTCTAAAACAAAATTTCTTGATGAGATAACACTTCATGTGTATATATATTTATTTTGGGATAGAATTAAGTGGGTTGATTTTCACGATAAAATAAATCCTAACTTAAAACTTTTTGAAAGTTTTTGTAATGACCCAGATAATACATTCTGTAAAGAAATCTCTGAAAATATAACTGATACATGTGATATAGTTTTCTTTGAAAAAAGTAAACAAAGAGTTGTTTTATGTGAAGTAAAGCATGGAAGTATTGATGATAGAGCAGTTGCACAAATTCAACGTTATTATAGAAAAACAAAGCAATTTATAGAACTTGGAATATATAATCATTCTATCTTAAATGTAAAGCCTATGTTGATTTGCGATAAAATTCCATTAAAAAGGTGGTTAACATTTCCTACATATTTTAGAGAACTTCTTGATATTTTTACATATGAAGTTGATATTGTTAAAAATGAATTAAAATTGATTAATTTGAAAAAATCAATTTATAGAGAACAACGAAAAGGTTTATTATCTCATATTGATGTAGAGTAATTTATATGGAGTATTAAAAACTGATGGAACTTGAAGAACAAACAGATAAACAAGCAAAAAGAGAATTTTTAATTAATATTTATAATCAAGCATTTAATAATATTAATAGACATATTACAATTGTGTGGCAATCCGTAAGTATACTTGTTGCTTCTTTTGTTTCTATAGTTTTTACAGAAAAATATGAAGTATCAATTTATTTATCATACATGATACTCAGTTTTTATATCACTTGGATGATGGCTCATTTGTATGATAGTAATCATTGGTATACAAGAAATATTCATATTGTTACAAATATTGAAAGATATTTTTTAAAAAAGAAAGATAAAAAAAATTTACATTTCTTTTTTACGAAGCATTTAAAACCTAGACATGTAGCAGATACTTTTCAGATTCAAATATATTTTGCACGTGCAATATGGGTAGTTTCATATTTTTATGTAAACTATAAAGCTAGTTTAAAAGCAGATATAAACTTTTTTTTCATATCAACTTTGTTGACATTTTTTTGCTATTTTCTAGTGCATCTTCAACGTAAGAAAAATGAACAAAATATAAAAGAATTAATTGAAAAATCTCCTGGAAAAACTATAAACTTTTAAATGCCATATATCTTAACCATCCATCTTTTCTAATTAAGCAAGCAGGGCATTCTCCACAACCATATCCCCAATCAAACTTGGTGGCATGGTTTCCATTATAACATGTATGTGAATACTCTAAAACTATATCTAGTACATTTTCTTTTTGTGATAATTCAAAAGTTTCTGCTTTTGAAAGACTTACAAGAGGATAATGGAATTTAATATTTGATTCACTTCCTAAGTTAAGAGTCTTTTCAATATTTGTTATAAATTCTTCTCTACAATCAGGATAGCCTGTAATATCTGTTTGGTTTACACCAATTATGATATTATTAATATTTTGTTTTTGTGCAAAAGCATGAGCTAGAGTAAAAAATATTGCATTTCTATTTGGTACAAAAGATGCAGGTAGATTACTTTTTGAATGATGATTACTAGATATATCTAGATCTGAGTTTATAAGTGCAGAATCATTAAGTTGAGTAAAAGCATTAATATTTAGTAGTGTATTTTTTACATTTAATAGTTTTGCTATTTGAGTAGCTTGTTCAATTTCTATTTTATGTTTTTGTCCATAATCAAAAGTAATCGTTTCAACATAATCAAAATTATTAAGTGCCCAACCTAAACATGTTGTACTATCTTGTCCACCACTAAATACAATTAATGCTTTTTTCATTTCATTACCTTCTAGAGTTGATGTAGAATAAAGTTTCTAAATAAATCTATATCTTTACTTGTGTTTTGAATTTCCATAATACTTCTTAAATTTCCATCATCATTAAAATCATATTTTCCATTTTGCCAATCAATTTTATCTTTTAGAGGTTCTAAGTAAACTTCAAAATCTGACACTATAAAAGAGCCTTCTTGTAAATACTTAGGATTTTTTCTTAGGATTTTTTTGAATACAATTCTTTCCATTAAAAGAGATAATGCAAGAATACCAGCTCCATGGGTCAATCTAGTTTTTTTAGGATCCAATTCCCAATCTTTAGGAAATAGATTTTTAACTGCTCCCCAAAATGCATTAAGTAAGTTTGTCATAGATTCAATATCATTCATTCCAATAATATGCTCACTAAATTCATTTAGTACACCATATGGTGCAAGACTTGTGTTTAAAACTTTAATGATTGAATTATCTTTAATATAGCCATCAGGACAAGTGTGTGTTTTAATAGCTCTAAAGAATGGTGAATATTCTTGTGCATTTAAAATAGAAATTAGTTTATTTGGTAATTGTTTATCTTTATAAGTAGAAGGAAGTTCACTTTTTATTTCTGGTAGAAGCTCATATATTAAACCTTTTGGTAGAGGTTTTGTGTTATTAATTAATATAAATTGTTCAGTATGTTCTTCTTCTGTTGATGTTATAAATGCATTTATTGCTACTTCAAAATTCTCATTTTCAATTCTTTGAAGAGCTGTTGATCTTTGTTGACCATCAACAATCTGACCATGTATTTCATCCGTAGGGATACAAATGTATCCAAAATCATTGTTCCCATCTAAAGGTTCAAAAGTTACTTTTGAATCAAAACCAATAACAATAGAATTTGCAAGAATAGATGTTTCTTCTTTTAAATAGTTTGCAATTTCATTAATATGCTTTGTAACCTCAAGTCTCTGATATCCTTGTAAATTACCTTCATCATCTCTTTTTATTCTTGAAATTGAAGCAAAAGATAAAATATCTTTACCTAATGCTTTAAATGTATAAATCTCTTTTCCATGTTGTTTTACTTTTAGTGCTGGAAATTTTAACATATATTATGTGCCTCTCTTAACTCTTCTAATTCTCTTTGAAATTGCCAAAGATTATGAAATCCTCTACGTCTATTACGATTAGAATTTCTAAATATGATTGTTTCTATTTTTGCAGTTTGACAGATTTCACATTGACATATTTGCCAATATTTGGATGAAAGTATATCTTTATATCTATCAATAGGAACTTTATCTTTAAATATTTTTTCATAATTTTCTAAAGCAAATAATGTCTCTTCTAAAGATGCTTTATTTATATCATAATCTCTTATTGTATCAAGAGCTTTTTTTTCTAAAACTTGTGTTGTTTTTTGATCTAATACTCCTGAAGATATTTTTCTTTTCAATGCAGCTGTTCCATCGGAAGAAGGGATTCTAACTGCAGTATAAAATTTATCTGGAGTGAAATAGTTATTTCTACTATCTTTAAAGGCTTTTATCAATGGAGATGTTGAATCAAAGCTTGTAATTTTATAAGGGACAAATCTTTCTAATTGTTTTGCTTTTGCAAACCCAAGAAGATGTATTTTTATTTCATAACCAATTTCATCTCGAATAGCTTTTACTATTTCTTCACAACTATCTACATCTAATGGAACCATACCTCCAATAGCAATATAATCATATCCCATTTCTACAAGACTCTTAGCAGCTTTCTGCATAGATTTTGGAGACCAGGCTTGAACTACACCAATAGGGTGAAATAGAACTTTTTGTTTTTCACACTCTTTTAAAAATTCCTTTGCATTATTTTGAGTAATATCATATCTTTTTTGCATCTCTTCCGTAACTTTGAAATTATCATCAAAGTCACCATCTGTATCAAATCTTTTATCATATTGGAAAATAATATGGTCGACAGACATTCCATAGTCAAAACCACAATCTTCGTAAAATTCTACAGTTTCATCTACCTTATATGGAGGCTCTTCTAACTTATGGTAACTAAAAGCACCATTATCACCAAATATTTCTCCATCGTAATATCTTAAAAACCTTTTCACCCCAACATTTCTAAGTCCTTGTGATTGAGCCATACTATAAGCTCTACTCGATGATTTATAAACTCCATCATCTAATAATCCTCTTGATATTAACATCCCATCATAAGGTTTCTTTTCAAAAACTTCATGTGGATACTTATCTGTTATTTGTATTCTTCTATTTTTTGAAAATTGATCATTCAAAAAATCATAGTTAGGATCAATTGTATCTTGTGCGTCTGCGAATATAAATTTCATATATTTTAAATCTCTTTGTTAAATTTTCTTATTAAATATGCTGATAGCATTTTTTTATGTTTTGAAATGTTTTCAATATCATTCCATTCTAGTTCTAACTCATCCCATCGTCCATTTGACCATTTACAGTGAGGTTTCAATTTAGTAAGTTCTTTTGTAATTCTATTTTCAATTTTTCTATCATTAGGATTTATATTTCTCATTATTGTATCCATTAATGCACCGACTGCATATAATCCTGTCCCATGCATTAATCTGCTTTGTGCAGGAGGTTTACCCCAATCTTCATGAAAAACTTTTTTTACACAACCCCAATAAATATATATAATTTTTAAAATTGTATCTGTATCACTCTCATCACCATTTATATTTACGTAAGGGAAGAGGCAACCACCAGTATTATTTAAAGAATTCTTCAATACAGTCATAACTGAATTATGTGCAATAATAGGTTTGATTTTTTCTTCACCTTGAGTAGAAACTTTATGAATTAGGCCATAAAAAGGTGACTTAGGATCAAAGTTCAAACATTCAGTTATTTTTGATGGGATTCTTCGAGCATCTAAATCAGGAGGTAAAGTTCCTGTTACTGTAGGAAGTAGTTCATCAATTAAACCTTTTGGAAGAGGTCTATTTTTATTTACTCTAATAAACTGTTCTCTTTGTATTTCTAAATCATTTGCAATAAATGCAATTATTGGAATAGGTAAATTAGGTTTGTTACATCTACTTAATGCTAATGCTCTTTGTTGGCCATCAACAATCCATGCTGGTCTAAAACCCTCTTCTTTAATTGGTATTGTTAATGTTCCTGCAGTTGAATATAAATCAGAATCAATTTTGGGCCCTCTTGCTGGTTTAAAAATCACTTCTTCATTAATTGCTAGAATAATAGAATTAGGGAATAAAACATTACTTCCATCTAAATATTCAACAATATCATTTACATGTTTTTTTACTTCTTTCCTTTGAAGTCCAATTAGATTATCATTGTCATCTCTTTTTATACGTGAAATGTCAGCAATTTCTATTATGTCTTTTGCTTCAATAAAAAATGAATAAATTTCATATTCTTCATTTTGCTTTATCTTTAATGTTCTAACTACTAATTCATCCATTTTTAATTCCATCCATTGTTTGTTTAAAAAGTTGTCCATATCTTTTTTGTTCACAAGCATAACCTAAAGAGCGAAATTTTTTCAATCCTTGAGTTGCACTTTTTATATTTTCATTTATTATATGGTCTGATATTAATTCAATAACTTGAGTATTTGTACATTGAATTCTTTTTTCTATTTTATAATCTGCAAAATTTGATAGGAAGGTATCAATATGATTTTGTAATTTTTGATTAGTTAATTCTAAGTCTTTTTCAACAATTTCTTTAAAAAGCCATCTTGAAAATCTTGGGATAATTGAAGTTATTGTTCCTTTTTCAAAAGTGTTAAATCTTGTATCAAATCTTAAAAGGTAATTATCATAAATTGTAGGTAGTTTTTCTTGCGATAAAACAATAATAAAAACTTTTTCTCCAAATGTTTCAATTAGTTCTGTGATTGTACTTTGCATTGCAATTAAATATTCATAGGATACATTGATGAAGATATAACTGTCTTTTTTTAGTACTGATGTATCAAATTTATTAATTTTATTCCACCAAGTAATAGTTGGTGTCATTGTTTCACTTCTAAAGTTGTGAATACTATTTTCATTTCCTTTTGAAAATGTAGCTTGATATGAATTGATTCTTTCATTTGATTCTATTAATCCATAACCTGCAGATGAAACTAATAATTCAGTTGTGTATTTCTGAGATAATATGTTGATACCTTTTAATACTTCTTGCCAAGAGTGTCCCTTATATAGTTCCTTTGCAGCTGTCATATTTATTGAGGGTATTTTTATATTATTATTCCAGTTTTCAATACTTGAATTTATATCTTTGAAGCAATAGTTTTTTAAAATCAAATTATTTAGTGGAGTAATTTTTTTACTATTTGTACAGTTCGAAATCAGATATATCATTACAGTTTCAGTCCATTTTAAGCTTTAAATTATATACAATTATAGCATAATTAAAATGTTATATTTATAAATTAAATGTATAAAATAAGTAATTATGTGATAATATTTGGAAAAACATTTAAGGATGAGTTCATGGTATGGAAAATATCTAAATCTTTTGATTTTTGTTATGGACATAGAGTTTGGTCTCAAGAATTAAACCCAGAGTTTTCACTTGACCCATGCTTAAAATGTAGGCACCTACATGGTCACCAAGGGAAAATTGTACTTTACATAGAATCAAACAAATTAGAAAATGGAATGGTTACAGACTTTAATCACCTAAATTGGTTTAAAGCCTTTTTAGATGATGTTTTAGACCACAAATTTATTATAGACATAAATGACCCACTTTTTGAAACACTACTCCCTCATATTAGTAAAGATGAATTAGTAGAATATGAAGATGGGTATAAGACTCCTGATTTAACAAAAGTAAAAGATGAAGAACAGCATATTCTTGAACTTTATGAGAGTTATGTAATTGTTGACTTTGTGCCTACTAGTGAAAATCTATCAACATGGTTTTTACAAATAGCTCAGAAAAAGATGGCAAAGCTAGATGTAAAAGTTTCATCTATTGAATTCCAAGAGTCTCCAAAAAGTACGAGCCAAGTTTATGCTTGAGATAGAGATTATTAATGTATTTCATATCTATTAATCATTAATTGTTGAATCAATGATAATATTTTCATTTTTATTGTTTTGTAGAAGTTTAACAATAGCTTCATTCGCTTCTACAGATGCTTTTGTATGATTTGCTGTTCTATAAAAGTTATCAACAGTACTTAAATTAGTATGTCCTAAAGAAGCACTTAAAATAGTACCCGCGGTACCCATCTCCCCTAGTGCTGAAACTAATATATGCCTGAAGTAGTGAAGGGTTAGTTGTTCTACTCCAGATACTTTTTTAATTTTTGCTAATTGTAACTTTGGAGGATATAACTCTTTCCCTGTGACAGAGGATTTGAATACTAGTCCATCTTTGTTCGTTGAAATATTTTCTATAGCTACTCTTATAGGTAAAGGAATATCATACGTTTGATCTTGTCCTATCTTATTGTTTTCAGCTCTGATAGTATATGTATTATGTATTAAATCAATATCTGTCCATTTTAATGTTCTCACTTCGTTCCATCTTCTACCAAAGTATAAAAATAGAAAAAGACTAAGATAAAAAGGATCATCTTTATATAATTCATTAATTGTTTTATATAGAATAGCAAAAGTTTCTGATGCATTATTAACTATCTTTTTCTTTCTATTGATCTTAACTTCTGGAAACACTGGCATTTTTACGATTACATCATTATCAACTGCATATTTTAGTATAGGTCTTAAAGCTTCAGATAGTGCTTTTTTTATAGTTCTTGGTGCACAACCATTTTTTGTTTGCCGTGAACCACCTTTTTTTCTCATAGAGTTAACTACGCTTTCTATATGAATCTTTTTGATATCTTTTATTCTTTTTTTCCCAATAACTTCTTTAATATGGACTCTATAAGTAGTCATTAATTCTTTTTTCCAATCTGAGTCTTCACGATTTTCAAAATATGTATCTGCTACTTGGTTTAATGTTGAGTTCTCATTTATATTTAGACCTATATTGAAGGTTTGCTCTTTTAACTCTAGTAGAGTTTGTTTTGCTTTTGATACTCTTGTTCTTTTGTCCCATTGTTTTGATGAATAGTCTAATACTCTTTCAATTCTTTTTCCATCTTTTTTAAAATTGATATAAAATCTTTCATGTGATTTATTTGCTTTTAAATTCGTATCAACTTTTTCTGTGAATTCTACTTTACTTATAGCCATTGTTTATTCCTTCATAAATCACTTCGTATACTTTTGGGTCTTCCTTTGGGTCTTCCCTTTTGATGAAATATGATACAATAAATGGAATTAAAAAGAATAATAGAAAGTCTAAATGGGTCGTAAAATGGGTAGTCTGGAATCTTAAGGAATTTACGAGCTCGCTGTTTCGGCCCCGGCGGTTGGGGGTTCGAATCCCTCCAGGCGTACCATTTAGAAGCCCGATTTAATGACTGTTTGCAGTGTTTATGTCGGGCTTTTTTTATGTCTATTAAAATATACTTTCCAA
>Ga0193956_1000156_pt1 | contig 32436 bp, 13 predicted proteins | sample BB_7_MG_FD_140358 | JGI IMG/M metagenome (GOLD analysis project Ga0193956, IMG submission 140358) | Microbial mat bacterial communities from the Broadkill River, Lewes, Delaware, United States - BB_7_MG | ecosystem: Environmental > Aquatic > Freshwater > River > Microbial mats | place: USA...
CTAAATAATTTATTTTAATATGATAATTAACTGACTATTAAAATGTTCTAATTTTTCAAATATAAAAATTAAAAATCATATAAATTTTATAATTTTTTTAATAATGAACCTATTAAAATCATCACAAGCAGGCACACTGGAATCCAGTGATATAATGATACTTATAGAGCCAGTTGAAGAAAATAGCGGAAGAAAAATAGAAGTATCTTCTTCGGTTATGTTGCATTATGGGGATAATATCAAACAACTAATAAACAAAGTGTTGGATAGTTTTGATATTAAAGATATTCACCTTATTGCTAACGATAAGGGGGCATTAGAACCAACAATTTTGGCTCGTTGCGAAACAGCTATTTTACGTGCTTTAAACCAACAAAAAGGAACTTTGTTATGAAAAAAAAACGAAGAACTATGCTTTACATTCCGGGAAATAATCCTGCAATGTTGCAACAAGGAGCAGTTTATGGAGCAGACAGTATTCTGTTAGACCTCGAAGACGCAGTGGCTCTTAATCAGAAAGATGCAGCAAGAATTTTAGTCAAAAATATGCTAAAATATATCAAATTTTGCGATGCAGAAGTTTGTGTGAGGGTAAACCACACCGATACTCCATTTGGTAAAGAAGACTTGGAGGTTATTGTGCCTCTTCAACCAGATGCTATCCGTTTTCCTAAAACCGAAACCGTAGAAGAGCTTGACAAACTGTTAAAAACTATTGCAGAAATAGAAAAAAAACATGGAATAACTAACAGCAAAATGACCATTCATGCAATGATAGAAACTGCTCTTGGTGTTCAAAATGTTTTTGATATTGCAAAATATTCTAAGCGAGTAGATGCTATAACCATTGGAGGGCAAGACCTTACGGCAGATATGAATATCAGCAATTCCAAAGATGGTTCGGGAATAGACCTTGCCCGAAAAATGATTGTTATGGCTGCAAAAGCAAATAGCATTGATGCAATAGATACTGTTTTTGTAGATGTAAACGACGAAGAGGGACTGCGTAAAGAAACTGAATACGCCAGAAAAATTGGTTTTGCAGGAAAGGCTGTAATAAATCCTCGTCAGATAGATATTATTCATGAAGTTTTTACGCCTACGGAAAACGAAATTAGAAAAGCCTACAAAATTGTTAAAGAAGCTAAGAAGAAAAAAGAAGAAGGTATTGGAGTGTTTGCAATAGATGGAAAAATGGTGGACGCACCTGTAATTGCTCGTGCCCAACACATTTTAAATCTTGCAGATATAGAAATCTAAAAAAAAATAACTAAAACTATTTCCAAAATTATTTAAGTAATTTTAAAAATAATTAATATTTAACTTTGAATTAACTTTTTGTTTTTAATACAAATAAATTATAATGCAAGAGCTTATTATAATTTAAAAACTTAAAACTAAGCAGTTATTTATTCAATTAATTGGAAATTTGTTTAATTTTATAAAAAAAATGAAAAACGCAATAAATAGAGAAGTTCCTAATTATATTGAAGGCGTAGGAAAAATTGAGCCTTTTTTGGGAGCATGGAATAAATTACAAAAAGGCTGGATGGACGAAGTTACTCTTCCTCCACCAAACAAAGCAAAACTTCCGCATCAGACAAAAATGTGCGAAACTCTTGAAGAAGCCATCATCAAAACTAAGCCCAAAGATGGAATGACTGTTTCGTTTCACCACCATTTGCGAAACGGCGATATTACGATTGTAAAAGTTGTAGAAATTTTGGCAAAACTTGGGATAAAAAATATTACGCTTGCCTCGTCGTCGTTAAATGACACGCAAGACCCAATTTTAAAATATTTAGAAGACGGAACAATCACAAAAATCTGGACATCAGGACTTAGGGGCAAACTCGGAAAGGCAATTTCGGAAGGAATACTTGAAACTCCTGTAACTATTCACTCTCACGGAGGCAGGGTTAGAGATATTCATACTGGAAAAATAAAAATAGACCTTGCAATTATTGCAGCTTCGGCAGCTGATGTGGAAGGAAATGCAACTGGGGCTCATGGCGAATCTGCTTTTGGCTCAATTGGCTATGCACAAATAGATTCTCGTTATGCCAAGCAGGTTGTTGTTGTTACAGACAATCTTGTGGACTATCCTTGTATTCCAATTAGCATTCCGCAAAATTTTGTGGATTATGTTGTAAAAGTAAAAACTATTGGAGATGCCTCCAAAATTGCAACAGGAACTACACGGATAACAAAATCGCCAATGGATTTGCGAATAGCAAAACTTGCTGCCGATGTTATTGAACATTCAGGTTTGTTTGTAGAAAATTTCTCGTTTCAAGTAGGAGCGGGGGGAGCATCATTGGCTGTGGCTAAGTTTGTTAGAGAAAAAATGAAACGTAAAAATATCAAAGGTAGTTTTATGCTCGGAGGTGTAACGTCCTATTGTGTAGATATGCTAAACGAAGGCTTATTTAGAACAATTTTTGATGTTCAATCGTTTGATGCTAAGGTTAGTTCGTCTCTGTTAAATAATAAAAATCATATAGAAATTCCTGCGGCACTTTATGCCAATCCGTTTAACTGTGGTTGCATGACCAACAAACTTGATATTGTTGCTCTTGGTGCTTTGGAAATTGATACAGATTTTAATGTAAATGTAATAACTGGTTCAGACGGAGTTATTCGTGGAGCGTCTGGTGGTCATTCCGATACGGCTTCGGGAGCAAAACTTACACTTGTTGTTTGCCCTTCTTTTAGAGGAAGGATACCTATTGTTAAAAAACATGTAAACACGGTGGTTACGCCAGGTGAAAGTGTGCATGTGCTTGTTACAGAGCGTGGTATATGTGTAAATCCTCTATACAAAGAGCTTGAAGAGAAATTGAAGAAAGCAGGACTGAACGTGAAGGATATTAAAACACTTCAAGAGGAAGTTGAAAATATTGTTGGATACACTAAGCCTGTAGAATTTGAAGAAAAAATTGTTGGGCTGGTAGAATATCGTGATGGAACTATTATAGATGTGATTCGTAAAGTGAAAAAATAGTTTTAAAAATATTTGAAAAATTATAATAAAATAAAAATAAGTTTACATTTTTTAAAATGTAAACTTATTTTTTTTAATTGATTATTGGATATTTTGTATTGAATAGTGAATATTCAAAAAACTTTGAAAACTTGTGTAAAAACTTTTTTATTTAACTCTAAGCCCCATAAGTAGCACATCATCAACTTGTTCGTAGTTGTTTTTCCAGTCATTATATCCTTTTAGTATCATTTCTTTTTGGTCGTTCATTGGCATTTCTGCTACTATGCCTAATAATTTTTTAAAATTAACTTTTCTAAATTTTCGTCCATGCTCGCCACCAAATTGGTCAACAAGACCATCAGAAAACATGTAAACAGCATCGTTTTGCTCAATTTTTATTGTATGATTTGTAAAATCTACATCTTTTTTTCGGTGATGGCCGATAGGCATTTTATCTCCGGGAATATCTATAATTGCATTATTTCTAATAATATAGATAGGATTATAAGCACCAGAGAATTGAATTTCATTTTTTTCAAAATCAAAAATACATAGAGCCATGTCCATGCCGTCTTTGTTTTCGCTTTGTTCTGTAACATGCAGAGTGTCAATTATATTAATTCTTAGAGCATTCATTACTTTATTTGCCTGCAAATCGTTTGCATTAGACACAATTTCGTTCAAATAGGCTGAGCCAAGCATGCTCAAAAAAGCTCCCGGAACTCCGTGTCCTGTGCAGTCGGCTACTGTAACTACCAGTTTGTTAGCTTTTTGCTTTATCCAATAAAAATCTCCACTAACAACATCTCTCGGAAGGTTTATTATAAAATGGTCTTCAAAAAAGTTATCTAAAATAGATGTTGGTGGCAAAACTGCTCTTTGTATTCTGCGAGCATAATTTATGCTTTGCGTAATTTCGTCTTTTTGTTTTAAAACAATATTATGATGTTGTTGAATTTCATCTCTTTGTGCAATAATCTCTTCGTTTTGTTGCAAAGTAATGTTATGGTGTTTTTGTATTTCGTCTCTTTGCGATTTTAGTTCTTCTTTTTGTTGTTCTATTTCGGCAGTTCGTTCTTTTACTTTGGCTTCTAATATTTTATTTCTCCTTCGTAAGGTGTTGAAAATTATGAATAAAATAATTCCTGTTAGAAAAATTATTGATATTGCCACAACTCCCTTAAACCAATTAGTTTCCCAAAAGGGAGGTTCTATTCTGAACGAAATTTTTTGAATTTCGCTTTCTTGCCCCAATATATTTTTGGCTCTAACGAGCAGTGTATATTTTCCACTTTTCACGTTTACCGGTATAACTTGCTCGCTTGAATAGTCGGACCAGTCTTGCATAGAACCTTCTATAAAATACTGATATTTAGTAGAGTTTTCTTTCAAATAACTTGGTAAAGTAACTATAAATTTTAAGCCTTTATTATCTTTATAATTGACAACAATATTTTTTTTAGGAATTTCATTATTATTTAAAAGAGCTTTATTTATTAAAACTCTAAAAATATTTTGAGATATTTTGCCGTCTTCTTGCTTTAAAATTTTATAGATATATTTATAATTATCTACTAACCATATATTTCCATTTTCATCAATTTTTATATCTTTTATATTATCAAAAAGTTTAAAATATTTTAGTTGTTCGTCTGATATTTCAATATTATTGCTCAAATATTTCCACTGGTTTTCTTCTTGATACCAAATTATATCCTGTTGTGTTTCAATATAATAAATGGAATTAATAGATTTTTCTTTAAATCGTGTTTCTATAACAATATTATCGTTGTTGCTGTCGTATTTGTAAATTCCGTCGAGCATGAAAAAATAGATATTGTTATTAAATTTTTTAATAATAATTTTTTGCAAAAAATCTGGTTTTAGTGGATATGTTTTTATTTCATACTCTAAGTTGTCTGATAATAAAATATTATAGGCATAGCCTTCTCCTCCAAGCCAAATGCTATTTTTATTTTCTTCTACTATAGAAAAAATATTGTCGTTTAGCGTGTCGCTCAAAAGAATGTTTTTAACATTAAATTTATTATTATCAAAATTTATAATATCTAAGCCAGAAGTTGAGGATACATAGACTTTGTTTTTTTGTTCCGATTTATATATTTTTAATATATATTTTCCGTCAATAATTGGATTTGCCTTATTGTTTTTTATTTCGTAAAGACCAAAATTAGTGGAAACCAATAAGTTGTTTTCTAATTTTATTATTTCTCTGCATTTATAATCAAAATCTTCAATTTTTTTATAATAGTATTGTAAAAACACAGAAGGCGTAATGTCTTTGTATTCAGCCTCTTCTACATAAGTGTTTTTTACTGGTGTTTTTTCTGGCTTGCTTATTTCTGTTGTATCTACAGTTGGTGTTATTTCCTTAATTGTATCAATATCTGGATTTACGTTATTTTCTGTTTCGTTATTTTCATCTTCTTTATTTTTGTTTTTGTCTTTTTTTCCAAATATTTTTTTCTTCCATTTTTTTAGCACTCCCTCTTCTTTTTTGTCTGTATTTTCGTTTGTGTTAGTGTTTTCCGTATTTGAATTATTTTCTACAACTTCTTCTATATCATCAACAATATCAATACTTTCAGAATTATTATTATTAATATTATTTTCTTTATTTTTTATTTCAGTTTCTTTTATAATAAATTCAAGTTCTTTTTTGCTTTTTGGTTTTGTCTGATAATAAACCCCTTCCGTTGTTATAACATATAAATTAGAATCAACGGTTTGAGTAGAAATTATTTTGCCTTCTATACCAATATAGTCGCTATATTTTTTTATAGGAATACTCATGTCCACCCTGCTAAGTCCAAAAGCATGAGAAAGCCAAAGACCGTTATTGTTGTCCAGCCCTGCAGAAAAAACTTCGTCGTCTGGCAAACCTGTTAAAGAATTAATTACTTCAACCGTTTTACCTGTCTGTTTGTCAATGATTAACACACCACCAGAGAGAGTAGAAACAACCATATTTTTTTCGCTAATATCTATCGCATTTACAAGATAGTTTTCGTCAAAATACTGTTCTGCATCGGTTTCAAATTTTGTAAGTTTCTCTCCATCAAAAATATATAACTTATCGTTTGATGTTCCAATAATTACTTCATTTTCGTTTCTTTGTATTCCAAATAAAACTTCTGCATCGGGCAAAAAACCTTCAACATCGTGAGGAATTACCGAATTTTCTGAAAATTCAGAAATACTATTGTCTCTTGTTTTCACAAAAAACGAATTATTTATTTTAAATACTCCTTCAAATTTTTTATTTTTAGAAGATTCTGACAGGGTTATTTCCGAAAGTTTATTTTTAGTTGCTTTTATTATTACCTTATCACTATAAAAAAATATGTTTTTTTCTGTAAAAATAATTTTACTAATATTAGAAACTCGCTCTTCGTCTTTGTATAGCTCTTCAAAAATAAACTTACCATTTTCTTTTTTTAAGTATCCAACACTATTATTACAGCCCACAAAAACAGTATTAAGGCTTGATTCTCTGCTAATTATATAAGGAACTCCTGGTGTTTTTATAAAATCCCATTCGCTACCATCGTAAGTAATTATTCCTCGTTTGTTTGCAAAAAACATTATTCCATTAGTGTCTTGCTCAATAGACCAAATTTGCTTTTCAACAATTTTGTCGAGTCTATAATTTGTAATAAAATGAGTGCCGGCTTGCATAGTATCTATTACTATATCAGCTATTTGAATATTAGGATTGTTTCTCTCCTCAGGAATAGTATCTATTGGTTCGGGTGGCAAAACTTTATTAGAAAAGTTAGGAATGCTAAGTAATAAAGCAAAAAATAGTGGAAATAAAATTATATAATATTTCATGTTTTTTTATTTTTCAGGTTTTAGTGTTGCAAAAGACAAAATTACTCCAAGAGCAATTCCGAGCAAAGCTGCAAAAAGAACTTGATATTCAGATGGTAACATAAAAGTTATTGTGTGTGCTGGTATCCAAAATAATGGAATTGTTTTTTTGAAAACAAATCCCCATTGAATATTCCAGTCTATATTTTTAAAGTGTTCTTGTATTTTTATAGGACTAAAAAATTTTACAAAATTTCCGTCATTTGCAACAATGTGCATATCAGAAATTTTATGAGCTGTCATCATAACAGGGGCATAGATAGTGTTTAACAATAAGCTGATGACAAAAGCAATTAGTATTTTTTTATAAGAAAAATCTCCTTTTATAACTTCTGCTGCATTGCTTACGCCCATGTATTCTAAAAAAACAGGTGTTCCTGTAAGGAAAACCATAAACATCATTTTGATAGACAGACCAATAACTCCCCAAACCAATGCTCGTTGCAAAAGGCCAAAGCCTTTTTTGGAATACATACCTGTTTTAATTCTAAGTGCAATAACTTCGCCAAGAGTGGCAAGAAAAAAGAACTTTATAAAGCTCATTATCATACCATGCTCTTTGTTAAACGATTCGTAGAAATCGTAAACCGAGTTAAATACAAAAAATGGTGCAAAAAATAATAGCACTCCTAAGATAAAAAATAAGTCTTGTTTTTTCATGTTTTTTATAGTAAAATCAAATATTATACCAACTAAAATCAAACTACAATTCTATGTATTTTTTATATCTAAAAAAATATTTTTCATTAAAATTTTATTTTTTATCTTTGGAGATTATTTATTTATTCTAAAAGATATTATTTTGAAAATAAAATTTTCAGAATAATTTGAAAAACACTTTAAAAATGGCAAAAAAAGTAGTCAGAACTCCTCTTATGAGGCAATATTTTAATATAAAATCCAAACACCCCGATGCAGTTTTGCTTTTTAGAGTAGGCGATTTTTACGAAACATTTGATAAAGATGCTGTTAAGGCTTCCGAAATTCTTGGAATAACTCTTACCAAGCGAGCAAACGGGGCTGCATCTTATGTGGATTTAGCTGGCTTTCCGTATCATTCTCTGGAAACTTATTTGCCAAAACTTGTGCGAGCTGGGCAGCGAGTTGCAATTTGTGAGCAATTAGAAGACCCTAAAATGACCAAAAATATTGTCAAACGCGGTGTTACAGAGCTTGTTACGCCAGGAGTTTCGTTAAACGATAATGTGCTGGAACACAAAGAAAATAATTTTCTGGCTTGTGTGAATTTTGCTAAAAATACCGCAGGAGTTTCGTTTCTTGATATTTCTACTGGCGAATTTTATGTGGCAGAAGGTAGCTTTGAATATATTGACAAACTGCTAAATAGCCTAAGTCCGAAAGAAATTTTGTATGAGCGTTCGGAGAAGAAAAGATTTACCGAACTTTTTGGAGACAAATTTTACATCTATCCTATTGAAGACTGGATGTTTAACCAAGAATCTGGCGTAGAACGATTGCACAAACAATTTGGAACTAAATCGTTAAAAGGTTTTGGTATAGATAGATACGAAAATGCAATAACTTCTGCAGGAGCAATTCTTCATTATCTTGACCTTACTCGCCACGACGACATAAAACACGTAACACAAATATCTCGTATTGAGGAAGATAACTATGTTTGGCTCGATAAATTTACTATCAGAAATCTTGAAATTTTTAACTCCATAACCGATGAAGGAAAAACTCTTTTAAAAGTTATTGATAAAACAATTTCTCCAATGGGAGGACGCATGATAAGACGTTGGTTAGCACTGCCTCTGAAAGATGTAAAACCAATAAACGACCGTTTAGATGCAACACAATATTTTACTAAAAATCCAGATTTTAAAACCAACTTAGAACACGAACTAAAAAAAGTTGGCGATTTAGAACGTCTTGTTTCCAAAATATCTACACGAAGAATCAACCCAAGAGAAGTAATTTATTTGAAAAATGCTTTAAATGCAATATTGCCTATCAAACAGGCACTTAACTCTGTTTCTGATAAGTCAATATTTTTATTTCAAAAAATTGGAGAACAATTAAATGGCTGTATATCAATAAAAAATAGAATTGAAAAAGAACTTGAAAACGACCCTTCTAATACTATTGGAAAAGGTAAAGTTATTGCGTCAAATGTGTCGGAAGAATTGGACGAATTAAGAGCAATTTCAACTTCGGGCAAAACTTTTATAGACGATATGTTGCAACGGCTTTCTAAAACAACAAAAATTCCTTCGTTAAAAATAAATTATAATAAAGTTTTTGGATATTTTATTGAAGTAACTCACAAGCACCGAAGCCGTGTTCCTGAAGATTGGATTAGAAAACAGACACTTGTAAGTTCGGAAAGGTATATAAATCAGGAACTTAAAGAATATGAACATAAAATTCTTGGAGCAGAGGAAAAAATTTTGAAAATAGAAAGCAAACTTTACGAAGAACTTGTTATTAGTCTGTCGGAATATATTGAGGCTATATTGCTTAATGCTAACATGTTAGCTGAGCTTGACTGTCTTATTTCGTTTGCAAATGTTGCCAACGAAAATAATTATATACGTCCCGAAATAAATGAAAGCATAATTATTGACATAAAAAATGGTAGGCACCCTGTGATAGAAAAACAGTTGCCAATAGACCAAGATTATATTCCAAATGATGTATTTTTGGACGATAAAAAACAGCAAATAATGATGATAACCGGACCCAATATGTCTGGTAAGTCAGCACTTTTGAGGCAAACAGCTTTAATTGTTTTAATGGCTCAAATAGGTTCGTTTGTGCCGGCAGATTCTGCAAAAATTGGCTATGTTGATAAAATTTTTACACGAGTAGGAGCATCGGATAATATTTCCCTTGGCGAATCTACTTTTATGGTTGAGATGAACGAAGCTGCAAGCATTTTGAATAACTTGTCGCATCGCTCGCTAATTCTTTTTGACGAACTTGGCAGAGGCACAAGCACTTACGACGGAATTTCTATAGCTTGGGCTATCGTAGAATTTATTCACGAGCTTGCAACAGAACGTCCTAAAACATTGTTTGCTACTCATTATCATGAACTTAATGAAATGGAAACTTCTTTTGATAGAATAAAAAATTATAATGTTTCTATCAAAGAATTTAATCAGAAAATTATATTTTTACGCAAACTTGTTAGAGGAGGAAGCGAGCATAGTTTTGGTATCCATGTTGCAAAATTGGCAGGAATGCCTAAAAGTGTAGTCAAACGAGCTAATAAAATTTTATTAGATTTAGAAAAAAACAACGACGAAAAATCTCTTTCTAAACCAGTAGGCGAAATAGGAAAAAAAAGAGAGGGATACCAAATGAGTATTTTTCAATTAGACGACCCTGTTTTGAAGCAAATTAGAGACAAATTATTAGATTTAGATGTAAATAATCTTACACCAATAGAGGCACTTAATACTCTTGCCGACATAAAAAAAGTTTTATAAATAAATAGAGATTTTAAATTTAGACAATTTAATTTAAAAAGAATTACTTTTTTTAGTAACTTTGTTTTTTATAAAAAATGAAATTTTTAGTATTTAGTTTTAATTAAATAATTATTAATAATTTACACAAAAAACATGAAACCAATAGTAAGCATTATTATGGGAAGCACTTCCGATTTGCCAATTATGGAAAGTGCCGCAAAACATTTGAACGAACTCAAAATTCCATTTGAAATTAATGCCCTTTCGGCTCACCGAACACCAAAACAAGTAGAAGAATTTGCCACAAATGCCTATGAAAGAGGTATAAGAGTAATAATTGCAGGAGCAGGAGGAGCAGCCCACTTACCCGGAGTAATTGCAGCTTTTACTTCAATTCCAATAATTGGGGTTCCTATAAAAGCATCAATTTCAATAGATGGTTGGGATTCTATACTTTCAATTTTGCAAATGCCTCCGGGAATTCCTGTGGCAACTGTGGGACTAAATGCGGCTAAAAATGCGGCAATACTTGCAACTCAAATACTTGCAGTTGCAGACAAAGATGTTAAAAGAAAGGTTGATGATTTTAAAACAAGTTTAGAACAAAAAATTGTAACTGCAAACGAAGAGTTAAGCAAATTAAACTACGAATATAAAAAATAGTTGTTAGTTTTGAGTGCTTAGTTTTTAGTTCGCTTTCGCTTGATAATTAATTTATTGAACAGAAAAATGTTATTTATGTTTGCTCATCTACTAACAACTAACAACTACTATGCAAGAATTAAATTTACCAACATATAAATTCAAACTAACTATTAATGAAGAAGGTAAAAAATTAATTTTTGATGAAATACGTAAAAAATATGTTTCGCTAACTCCAGAGGAATGGGTTAGGCAAAATTTTTTGAAATATTTAATTACAGAAAAAAAATATCCAAAGTCATTAATAAATGTAGAAATGCAATTATATTTGAACAACACATCACGACGAAGCGATATTGTAGTTTATTCAAAACATACTAAGCCTAAGTTAATTGTAGAATGCAAAGCAACAAATATAAAAATAGACAATAGTGTTTTTGACCAAATAAAAGAATACAATATAAACTTACAAGTAGATTTCTTAATAGTTACAAATGGGCTAAAACACTATTGCTGTAAAGTAGATTACCAAACAAATAAATGTATTTTCTTAAAAGATATACCAAGCTACGAAGATTTAAATTAATTTTTTTTGAAAATAAGTTTAAAAAGCATAAAATTTGTAATGTATTAAAATAATTGCAAAGTTAGTAATTATAAATAATACAATTTCAGTCATTTAATATGAAACTAAGAGCCAAATTACCTATATTCACAAGTATTACGGTATTGATTTCAATAGTCGTGATAGCTATATTTTCTATTTATCAATTTAAAAAAGAAATAGAAGAAAGTATAGAAATATATAGGTATGAAGAAACAGAAAAAATATTAGACCACCTGAAAGACATTGTAAATATTTCATATTCAATGATTGATAATAGCTACAGAGCCTCAACCAAAGAAGCAATTGAAGCAAGATATGGACTAACCTTCTCTGATAGTGCAAGCGAAGCAATAAAAATAATAGCTATAAATATGCTAAAGGTAACTCTTGAAAATTTGAGAGTTTTGCGTTTTGGTGTTGATGGATATATTTGGATAAATGAATTTGAGCCGCCATATACTGTTAAAATGCACCCAATTAAGCCAGAATACGAAGGTAAAGTTAAGGTGTTTCCGATAGGCAATACAGATAAAAATGTTTATGAGGCTTTCCACGATTCCATTGTTGCAGGAGAAGGTGAGGGCAGAGTAAAATACGACTTTTACAAACCAGACTCAGACGAACGAATACCTAAGTTGAGCTGGGTAAAACTTTATGAACCACTTGGTTGGGTTATTGGAACAGGTGTGTATATAGACCATATAGATAAAATTGTAGCAAAAAAAACAGCAGAATTAGAAGCACAAATAAGAAGACTAATAATTGGAATTTCTCTTATCGGAGCTACACTAATTCTTATAGCCTCAATAGCACTATTTTTCTTTGGAAAAACTATAACCGACCCAATTTATAAAATACAGGAGCAGCTCTCTATCATGGCAGAGGGACGAACAGTAGAAAAATTAGACCTAAAACGAAATGATGAGATAGGTATGATGAAAAAATCACTTGACTCCTTAATAGTTGGATTTTCAATGTATTCTAAATTTGCAAACGAAATTGGAGAAGGAAATTTTGATAGTAAATTTACTCTTTTGAGCAACGAAGATTTGCTCGGAAACTCCCTAATGCAAATGCGTGCCAGCCTACTGCAAGCCAGAGAAGAAGAAAAAATAAGACAAGCAGAAAACCAAAAAAGACAATGGGCTACCGAAGGTCTTACTATTTTTGGAAACATCATTAGAGCTAATTCTGGAAGCATAAATGACTTAGCAGACAAATTTTTATTAAAACTAATAACTTATATAAATGCAAACCAAGGAGGTATTTTTATTTTAAATAACGACAATAAAGAAGATATTTATTTAGAACAAATAGCAACCATTGCATACAACAAAAAAAAGTTTCTTAAAAAAAGAATAGAATTAGACGAAGGGTTACTTGGTGCATGCTTTCTTGAAAAAGAACAAATAAACCTAACAAAATTACCCGAAAATTATATAGAAATAAAATCCGGATTAGGAACGGCAAATCCTACAAATTTAATAGTTATGCCACTAATATATGAAGATATATCATATGGAGTAATTGAATTAGCTTCTTTTAAAAAATTTGAAGAACACGAAATAGATTTTATTAAAAAGGTATCAGAAGGACTTGCTGTATCTATTTCTACATCAGGTATAATCAAGCAACATAATTTATTAAAATAAAAACAATTTCTTATACTTATTAAAGCAAAAACCATGAAAAAAATTACATTAATTATTACAAGTCTATTAATGGTATTAGTATTAAATGCACAACAAGTTGCAAAAGAACTTGTTGTAGTAGAAATTGCCACAGGAGGCTGGTGCCAGTATTGCCCTGGGGCAGCAATGGGAGCAGACGATTTAGTTGCAAACGGACACAATGTTGCAATTATAGAAAATCATAACGGAGACCCTTATGCAACAGATTTTTCTAATGGAAGAAATTATTATTATGGAATAAGTAGTTTTCCATCAGCACTTTTTAATGGGCAAAACCTTGTAGGTGGGGGAAGCCACGACGAAACAATGTATCCTTATTATCTGCCAAATTATAATAACGCAATTGATGATATGACATCTTTTGAAGTAGAAATGGAAGTTAGCTCTACCGATGATTCCAACTTTGATGTTACAGTTACAATAAATAAAGTTGCTGATTATGCTGGAACAAATTTGGTGTCTCATCTTGTTATTACACAATCTCATATAGAATATTCGTGGCAAGGAATGGACGAATTTAACTTCGTAAATGTTGCTATGTTTCCAGACATGTATGGACAAAGCTTAGATTTTTCGTCGGAAGACCAAATTGTATTAAACTATAATTTTGATGTCTTACCAGAATGGGTGTTAGAAGAATGTAAAATTATTGCATTTGTGCAAGACAATAGCTCAAAAGAAATTTTGCAAGGAGCACAGAAGGATATGTATATTCCTAATGGTGTAAACAATGTGGTATTAGACAAAATTATTGCTCCAACAGAAGCCTTAATTTGCGAAACAAATTTATCACCAGTTGTCGTAATTAAAAATAAAGGAACTGACCCTTTAACGTCTTTAACAATAGAATATTCTATAAATGAAGGAGAAACAGAAACTTACTCTTGGACAGGAAATTTAGCTTTTGCAGAATCAGAAGAAATTAGTTTAAACTCAATTAATTATTTTATAGAAAATGAAAACGCACTTTCAATAAATGCATTATTGCCTAATGGACAAGCAGATGATGATATTACCAACAATAATTTAACTCATGTTTTTAATCAAGCACCAGAAACAACAACAAGAGTGTTTTTAGATATGAATACTGGTAGCACATTTGTTCAAAATATTTCTTGGCAGCTTGAAAACTCTAATGGAGACATATTATTTTCAGGTAACGGATATTCTGCAAATTCACAAGTAAATGAAACTTTTAACTTAAATATAGATGATTGTTATTATTTTACAATTTACAATTCGTATAATAATGGATTTTCTACAGGAGGGTATTTTACTCTCACAGATTCCGAAGGCTTAGAAATTACTTCTGTAGCTGGAAATTTTGGATATTCACAAACCTCTCCTTTTGGCACAGTAACCTTAGCATCAGATGTAAACGAAAATATTATTAATAAAATCTCTGTATATCCAAATCCTGCTACAAATTTGATTAACGTAAATTTAGGAGAAAATCAAGATGTTGATATTAAAATTTATAATATTACAGGTAATCAAATTTTTGAAAATTCATACAAAAATATAAATAATACTAATATTAATTGCTCGGAATTTGAAAATGGAATTTATTTTATGGAAATTATTAATGGAAATTCCATTATTAGCAAAAAAATTACTGTAATAAAATAATCTAATATTTTGGTAGCTTAGTAATTATTTTTTAAGAATTTAAAATTAATTATTAAGCACCTAATCTATAAATATTAAAATTGAAAATCATGAAAAATAAAATTAAATTTCTCATTTTGCCTTTGATGCTAATGTTTTTAGGCTCTTGTATGCAAGAGGTAACTTTGTCGGAGGTGGAAAATGTTAAGTTAGAACGAAACAATAATAGCCTTGATGTTGTTTTATATTTAAAAATTAATAATCCTAATTCTTTTAAAATTAAAATTAATGAAATAGACCTTGAGCTTACATTAAATTCGTGGGAAGTAGGAGAAGTTACAAGTAATGAGGAACTTATTTTAAAACCCAATTCCGAAGATGTGTATCCTGTGCCAGTAAATATTGATATTGACAATGTTCTTACAGGTGGAGTTGCATTAATATCTTTATTTTCAAGCGATAAAGCAACAGTAAAGGTTCTTGGTGAATTAAAAGCGAAAGCTTTTTTTGTTTCAAAAATAATAAAAATAGACGAAACCAAAGAAATTAGTTTATAATTAAAACACTTATTTTTAGTGTTTAAGCTATATAATTATATTTAAACACTAAAAACTAAGCCTAAAATAATTATTCTAAAACTATTTTTTTTGTAAATTTTTGTTTATCCGATTTTATATTTATAAAATAAACCCCTTTTGCACAATGGCTAAGGTCTATAAAAATATTGTTGGAATTTATCTTTTTTTCTATAACTGACTGTCCATCAATGTTTGTAACTGATAATTCGCCTTTTGTTGTATCTGGAAGTATAATATTTACAACACCAGTAGTTGGATTAGGATATACTATTATATTAGAATTTATGCTTTCAATATCTTGCTGAACAAAAAGATTAATTGTTTCCACAGTTGTTCCATCTGGTCTAACAATATTGATTGTTGCCTCCATGTTATTTATGTCAATTTTTGCAAAATGATATGTAGCTTCCGCATTAACAATAACTCCCCCAGACATATAAGAGGGTGTGTGAAGCGGTGCACCGCCGCCGCCAATTGTTAAGTGATGAACTCCATCTTTTAGTGCGTGAGAATAGTAGTGGTTGTGTCCATTAAAAACAACTTGCACTCCATATTGCACGCATAAAGGTTGTATATTTTGTTGAACATCAATATTATTAGCATGTTCTTTTGATGTAGAGGAAGCCGACCAGCCGGGTTCGTGAAGAATAATAAATTTCCAAAGTTTATTGGTATTTGCAAGGTCATTTTCCAACCATTCCAATTGTTCTGCCCCGAGAGAGGATTCGTTTGGGTCTCCGTCGTATTGGTCAATTACGATAATGTGAACTGCTCCATAGTCAAACGAATAATACATATTGTCTCCATTTCCTGTTCCGTTTGGCAAATTATAAGGAAAATATTTATTAAATACCGAAGCAAATTCATCTGTTTTTTTAGAACTTCTATTTTCGTGATTTCCTCTTGCTCCCATAATTGGAATTTTAGATTGAAATTCTAAATTATTCAGGCATTCTCCTGTTCTGCTAAAAAATTCTGTATCCCAATCATTTTCCGAAAGTCCGGTGTTTACCCAGTCTGCCGAGTGTAGCGAAAATGTTTGATATTCAGGGTCGTTTATTATTTCGGTAAGCATTCTGCCAGTAACATTGTTTGTTTGTTCAGGGTGAGACCTTGTGTCTCCATAAGCTAAAAATTTTAGAGAGCTTTGTGTTTCTTCGGGAGCTGTTCTAAATGAGCCTGTTAGACTGGCTGTTCCAAAGTCTATTTTGTAATAGTATTTTGTGTTTGGCATTAGTTCTGTAATTGTGTGTTTGAATTGGTGGTCGGTTCCGTATTCGTGAACTGCACGGATTTTGCCATAATTTGTTGTTGTGCCCCAACTTAATATGCTTGTGGTAGAAGATGTTAGCTGCCAAAGAACTGTCATTTCGGTGTTAGAATTGGGATAAATTAAATATGGTCCTTTTCTAATATTTTGACTGTAAGCATTATTTATTAAAAATAAAATTGTTGTAAATAAAAGTATATATTTTGTTTTCATGTTTTTTTTGTATATTAAAATTAAGATTTCATTTAAAAATGAAACCTTAATTTTTGATTTTTTGCAAAAACTATTTTAAAATTATTTTTTCTATAAATACTTGATTTTCAGATTTTACATTTATAAAATAAATTCCTTTTGCAAAATTGCTAAGGTCTAAATCTATATTATTTGTATTAATATTTTTCTGTTTAACAGTCTGTCCTGCAATGTTTACAATGGTTATTTTTCCGTTTATTTGGTTTGCAAATTTAACAGTAATTGTTCCTGTTGTGGGGTTTGGATATATTGAAATATTATTTTCTAAATTAATAATATCTGTTGCATTTTTAATTACATTAATAATAAATCCGTTTTGAGCTTGCTCTCCAAAAAAGTCTGTTGCAACAAAGTTGATTTGGTATTGTCCTGCAGTTTCAGCAGTTCCGTATAAATTTCCATTTTCAAAAGTAAGCCATTCGGGGAGGTTAGTTGTGCTAATTGTTAGTTGGTCAAATTCATCAACATCGTAGAAGGTGTTGTTTGGTAATTCAAATTTAAAATCGGCATCAACAAAAATAGTTTTGTTCATTAATTCTATTTGTGTGTTTGGTGCGTGATTTTTATCAAAATGAAGAACAAATCTATTTTCATTGTTTTCTGCTCCTTGCGAAAATGGGTAAGTGGTTGTATTATTGAAGTTTGTAAATGAATTTTTTAATTTATCTTCCAACCAAATGTGAGTATTTTCAAAATAATTTTCTGTTAGGTTGATTGCATATTCGCCAGCTATACCTGTGTAAATGGAAATAGGAACGGTCTTATGTTCCACTATTTCTGCAATAGTATTTACTGAAAAATTGTTTGCTTTTTGATTGCTTGTGGTGTAAATCTGTGGTTTTGAGGCGTCCCAGACAAACATTTTATAAGCATCTAAGTTGTAATCGTGCATTTCTGTTCCGAGTTGGTGTGTGCGGATAACTGTTTCGTCTGTGTAGCCATTTTGCTCAATATTTAGTCTTATTAAATTAGGAATAATGTCTTTTTCTTTTTTCCAAAATGTTTGGCTACTGTGTGCTCTTGCTGATTTATTGATAACTACATCAGCATTTCCGCTTGTGGTTGTTTTCACAAAAAATGCTTGATTTGCAGGTATCATTTGTGAGCCTCCATTAATTGTTATTCCTAAATTATTCATTGTGCCTCCTCCGTAATATACATATTTACTTTGTGTTGGGTCGTAATAATAAATTCCATTTTCTAAATAAGTTTTTTCTGTAGCATCATCAAAATTCGTCCACACATCGTCCCAGTTTAGAGCAGAGGTGTAAGGATTTCCTATTAAATTCCAGCCTTCAAATTCGTCCCAATCTGTGCTTGTAACAGGTTCTGTTCCAGAGCCGCTGTCGTTATATGATAGCGAAAATGTTTTATCATTATTTTCCAAAGTCCCTCCTTCTACGGAATAAGTTTTTGCCTCTGTTGATAGGTGTATATATCCTCTGTCTGTAAGGAGTTTGCCAGTGTGTGCTGGTGCAGTCCAACCTGTTGGTTCATAAAGAGTTGTGCCTTGCCAATAGTCTGCAATAGCTTCATTATACCAAAAGAAATTTGGATTGTCTTCTCCCCATGAGGTTGTTGTTAAAATGTCAATATTTGCATTATTAAGTGGGGTTTGGTAGAAGTGCCATTTGTTGTCGTTGAGGTATCTTTCGCAGGTTGCTGGCACAGCGTTGTTGTGGATTAGCGAAGCTGTTCCCGAAGCATCGGATTTTAAAATTAATGCAGCTGCTGTATTGGGCGTATTTGTAAGAGTGCCAACTACATCGTAATTTTTGGTGGCATTTAATGTAACACTACCGTCGGTAATTGTTAGGTCGTTATTAAAATAGAGGTCGGTCATTAAATTTGCATTTTTTCCATTTCTATTTATTGTAAAATCATATAGATTAAAATCTGATTTGAAATAAATATCTGCTAAGTTTCCCGTGCCATTTATTGTCATATTAGAAGAGACATCGCCAATAAAAAAGCTGTTTGTAGCAGTGTATTGTCCTTGAATTTCAATGTTATTGGTATTCAAATCTAACGAGTTGTCTGTTTGGCTAAATTCATTTTCAATAATAATATTATCATTCATCAAAACACCATTTGCGTAAGTGTTGTTTAAAATCAGATTATAAAAGTTTTCAGTTCCTGAGTTTGCCGTAATTGATTGAGCATCGGTATTCATAAAAACAACAGTTCCTTCTCCTTGTTTAAAATTTGATTGATTATTCCAATCTCCCCAAATGTAAATAATTCCGTCAAGAGCTTTTGATGCGTCGTCCATATCTAAAATTCCAGAATTTTGGATTAATAAATCTCCATGCACATATAGAGTATCGTTAGTGTCTCCATTAATATTTAGAGTTTCTCCATCAATATCTAAGTCTAAACATTCTGCAAAATTGCTATATTTTGGTGCATTTGTAGAAGTATTATCTATATCAGGAGAATTAGTTACGTTAGGAATTTTAACATTGGTTTCTTGGTTTGGCACTGCAAGTCCTTCCCAGTTTCGGCAGTCAAACCAGTCTTCTTCATTTCCTATTGCACCGCCAACCCATGTTCCGTCGGAGTCTCCAATTGTTAATGTGAACGGTCGTCCTATTTTGTCGTCGGCATACGGGCTGTTATAATCTGTGTCAAAATTCATATTATCGTCTCCAACTCCATCTTGCCAGTTGTCAGCATTCATTATTGCAAGTAAAAGATTTCTTTTAGTATCGTCGTGAGTGGCTTGGTTTTCGTAAAAAGCCCAACCTTTTCCGTCTGGCAATTCCATGTTAAAGCACTCTAAATCAGGGTGAACTCTTGATTCTCTTCCTGCAGAACCATCTATATCTGAAACAGGGTTTGTGATTGGCACCCATGCTTTATTATTAGATAAGCCCCAAAGACAATATCCATCAAGTAAGTGATGGTCTCCTTGGTCTGTAAAAGTTCCTTGAATAAGCCAGACTTGGTCTCCATCGGAGGCATGAATGTTTGCAGAATTTGAAATATTATTGCTTGATAAATCGCTATTAGCAGTTCCATCTACTTCAAGGTCAAAAGCCGATGCTCCTGTTGTTTCAAAATATATAATTGACCCGGCAGATATATTACTTATTGCACTACTACTGTAAACTATTTCAAAAATACCTGGATCTGCGTCGGGGTCGTCTCCACCTCCGTGCCATTCCATTGTTCGTGTGTTTGCTGCTGCTCCTGATTCAAATCTTGAATTTACATATAAAAATTTTGTTCCGGGTTTTATATCTACCAAAGTTGCAAGGAATATACGGTCGTTTCCATTTCCTGTGTTTGAATCAAAGCCAACGATTATTAATTCTCCGGGTTTAAATACAGTAACATCAGTTGGAATTGCACATGCTTCTACGCCAGAGCTCCAATCGTTTCCCTTTCGTGTAAATATTTTAAAGCAATATTCGGTGTTGTCTGTAAGTGCTGTAATATTTACTGTTGTTCCAACACCTTTATACACAACATAATCACCAATTCCTCCCATATTTGTTCCTGACGCAAAGGCGGCGTCAGCTGTGTATGCTGTTCCGTCTCCCGAAGGGGTTTCTGTTACTGAGCCTGCTTGATGTGCTACAACCATTATTTCGTCGTAGCAAGTTGTTGGATTTACCCATGAAATATTCATTTGTGTGTTTGCAGGTGTAGTATTTACTGATGTAACATTTTGAACTTCTGTAATTTCAGATACTTGTGTTCCATCTGACCATAGAGCGTCTTCGTAAGTAAATGCTTTAAAAACGTAATCTGCTCCTGGTGTTAGACCTGTAATTGTAACGCTTGTTCCTGTGGCGTTGTAAACATATCTGCTGTCTGTTCCATTAGAACAATAAACCGATGCTGCGGAAAAATCTGTATTAGGAGAACTTAGAGTTGAGCCTTCGCAGCTTGGGTCGCTGGTAGTTAGGGTGCTATTTCTTACGGCAATTAAAATGCCATCAAAATTTCCGACCGGCAGTGTCCATGTGAGAGTTGCTGTGGTATTTGTTATACATGTTATTTGAAGGTCTGTAACATTTTCGGGTAAAGTTGTTTCGTTGTTTGTTGCAGGTGTTCCTGATATTAAATAATCTTCGCTACCTGCATTGCAACCATATTCAAATATTTTAAAATGATAGGTTGCTCCGGGAGTAAGATTTGTAATATCAACAGTATTTGAATTTCCATTATAAACAACATAGTTTCCTGTTCCGAGTTCTGTTCCCGACCCAAAAGAGGAGTTTGCTATATATGTATTGTTATCAGTTGGCGACCAATCTACTGGAACGTTTTCTTTTGCAACAATAATTCTGTTTGCACCGTTTCCAACTGTCCAATTAATTGTTAATGAATTACTTGCTATATTATCAAATGTAATTGAAGAGGCATGATTTGTTGGCTCTTCACAAATAATTCCACAACCATCGTTAATGTGAGTTCCTGGTGTTGATGCTCCTGTTCCTGCATCGGTTACTGCTGTTACTGTCCATTCTGAAGAGGTAAAAGTTGTGTTTGGGGAGCTTATATCTGAATTTCTAATAATGCTTGAGTTTTCAAAATTTGTAGATACGTATGCTTTATCAATTATTGTTCCTGAAGAGTTTTCGTAGTATGCTCCGTCGTTATCTCCGTTCCAGCTTGTATTGCTTGTTGTCCAATTAGCAACGCTAAAATCGTGAGTTATTGTGGACGCATCGTCTCCGCAGGTGAGAGCTTCGCAAGGGGCAATAGTTCCAGATAGATTCCATGTAAGTATTTCTGTTGTTCCTGTTACAATAGCTACAACTTTACAGCCGGTTAGGTCTATTGTTAAAGAAGTAGGATTGAATATTTCAATATATCTATCGTCTCTAAAATTGTTTGCAGGGTCGCACATTTCTGAAATTATTATATCATCAGCAGAACCTAATTCTTCTGTAATATCAAAATTTGAACTTGTAGCGTCTGTAAGACTGCCGTCAGATGCGGTTAAAGTAAGGTTTGTTTCTTCTACTGTATGAATAATATTTCCAAAAGTTCCAAAGCCATTTGTTAGAGTGATGTTACTAACAGCGTTCATTGTTCCGTCGGAGGATAGACTTATTACTGAAACGTTATCTAAATCTCTGTTTCCATTTTCGTCTGTTGCTTGTATTGTAACGGCTGGCGACATTGTTTGGTTTACTTCGGTATTTGTGGGCTGTTCTACAAATAACAGTTTTGTGGCTGTTACATCAATAATAAAATCTTCTGAATTAAAATCTCCAAGAGTAAATGTGTTTGAGAAGGTAGAGCCGCTTGTTTGGTCTGCTGTAAATCCGTGATTATCTGCATCTACCATAAAAGATAGTATTGCGTTGTCTGTTATTCCAGTATTTTTTATTTGCACTTGAAGTGTAATAATATCAGAAGTTCCGTTTGCAATATCAAGATTTCCTGCTGGTATGGCAATGTCTATATATGTGTCGGTAATATCTACTGTTCCGAGAGTTATGTCTGCTCCGTTGTTAAGTTTTATTGAGTTAATGTGGTCTGTCCAGTCGGCTGTGTTTGTGGTATGAGGTTTTACACGTATGTTGGTAACGCTTGTTGGGAGGTTGTCGCCAGTAGCACCTACGTCTTCTATTTCTATTTCAAAAACATCGGTGAAGGCTGTGCTTGTTGAGGCTATATTTGCAGATGTAGGCTGTGAGCCTGAGTCGTATGCTTCGGAGTTGGTGTCTGTGCCGTAAATTTCTATGTGGTCTATTGCAATATCTACATCTCCTTGTAGTAGATTTATTGTTATTTTTAAATCTAAGTCTGTTCCTGTTCCACTAATTGACCGAGTAAATTGTGTAAAAGTGTTGGTTATAGTGGTTCCTTCTCCTGTTCCATCAAAGTCATCATCAATTTTTGGGAGAGTATTTGTTCCTCCTTCGCTTTCAATATGTAATAGGTTTGTAAATGTGCTTGAATTATCTATATCATAATCAAAATGAACATAATGTGAGGCGTCCCAGTCTTCTGCACCATCAGTTGCATCATCTTCTGCCAGATACACCCTAAATTCGAGGTTGTTGTAACCTGTTATATCAATGTTGCTTATGTCTATAACGCAAGGTGTTGTTGCTTGGTCTGCATCAGTATCTTGTGCTCCAAAATAAAAAGAGCCAAGTGTGCCTATCCACGAAGTTACTGTTGAAATATTGCTGCCATCTGTTCTTATAAAATAGTCGTAGTCTCCGTCTGTAAATTCGGCTGGCGTAGTTGTGTAGCCTCCTGCACTTTCAAAATCTAAAATATAAATTTGAGTTTGTCCAACACTAAATTGTGAATAAAATAAAATGAATGTTATTGTTAATAGTTTTATTAGAGTTTTCATATCTTATTTGTTTTGATGGTTAGTTTTTTTATTATAAGACTTTATTGTTATGCTTATAGTTGCATATTTATATTTATATGAAATTTTATTAATGAAAAATATTTTTTGATTATTAAAGAGTAAAGATACGAAAAATAAATTTATTTATAAAATAAAAATAAAAAGAGCTACAAACATATAGTCTGTAGCTCTTTAAATATGGTAAGTTTAATAATTAAAATTATTCTAAAATTATTTTTTCTCTGTAAGTTTGATTATCTGATTCTACATTTATAAAATAAACACCTTTTGCAAATTTGCTTAGGTCTAATTGTATATTGTTAGAATTGATATTCGTTTCTGTCATAATTTGCCCCGTGATATTTAATACTGATATTTTTCCGTCTATTGCGTTTGCAAATTTAACGGTAACAATTCCAGTAGTAGGATTTGGATATAATGAAATGTTATTTTCTATGTCTAAAATGTCTGTCATTTTTTCAATAACATTAATAATGAATCCGTTTTGAGCAGTTTCGCCAAACATATCTGTTGCCACAAAATTAACTGGATATTGTCCAACATTTTTTGTTGTTCCTGATAGCTGTCCGTTTTCAAAAGTTAGCCATTCTGGTAAGTCTAATGTGCTAATTGTTAGTGCGTCAAATTCATCTACATCGTAGAATGAGTTAGCAGGTAGTTCAAAATAGAAATCAGTATCAACATAGATAGTTTTATTTATTAATTCCACCGATGCGTTTGGTGCATGATTTAGTTCAAAGTGTAAGAAAAATCTATTGTCGTTATCTTCAACTGCTTGCGTGAATGTGTAAGTAGAGTTTGTGTTAAAACTGGTGAATGAATTATTTGCTTTATCTTCTAACCAAACGTGAGTATTAGCAAAAGTATTTTCAGTTAGATTGATAGAATATTCGCCAGCTGTTCCTACATACAGTCCTACTGGCACAACTTTGTGTCCTACAAATTCAGGAAAGCTGTTTATGCTAAAGTATCTGTCGTTTGCATCAGTTTTAGTGAAAATTTGTGGTTTACTTGCATCCCAAGAGAACATTTTGTAAGCGTCATAATTTGCGTCGTGTCCTTCTGTTACTTCTGATTCAGCAGGTAAAGTTCGGACAATCATTTCGTCTGTAAAGTCTCCTTGTGCAATATTTAATCTTGCAATACCTGGATTTTGAGTTTTTGCTCCTTTCCAGAATGCTTGCGAACTATGTAGTCTTGCAGTATTTGTTATAGTAATAGTTTGACCGTGTCCTGCTGGTGTTGCTTTTACAAAGAAACCTTGATTTGCAGGTATATTTGCATAATTAGCCGTTCCACTTCCATTTATAGTTATACCTATATCGTTGTAGTCGCCAATTAATCCGTAGAATACATACTTGCTTTGTGTTGGGTCATAGTAATAAACACCATTTTCTAAATAAGTGCTTTGTCCATTAGCAACAATTTGTGTCCAAATATCGTCCCAATCAAGAGCAGAAGGGTATGGGTTTCCAATTAAATTCCAACCTTCAAATTCGTCCCAGTCTGTGTCAATTTCATTGGGTAGTCCAGGGCTTGCTGCACCAGATCCATTGTTTGTGTAACTTAAAACAAAATCTTTGTCATCATCATTTAAGTTGCCTCCATCAAGCTCGTAAATTCTTGCTTCGGGAGAGTTGTGTATATATCCTTTATCTACTCCTAATTTAGTTGCCACTTCATTAGTCCAGCCTGTTGGGTTAAAAATCTCTAAGCCTTTCCAAAAGTCTGCTATTGGTTCATTGTAATAATAGAAATTTGGATTTTCTACTGCTCCAAGAGTTTGCGATAAATCTGTTCTATCTACATCATTTAATGGGCTGAATACATAGTGCCATTGATTAGCAGGCAAATAACGCTCACATAATGCCATTGCATTAGTATTTGGGTTTGAGTTATGGATTAGCGATGCTGTTCCTGTTGCATTTGATTGAATTGTTAAACCATTGGTTCCAGCTGAATTAATTAATGTAGCTGCGGTATAGTCATTTGCTGCTGTCATTACAACTGTTCCGTCTGTTATTGTAAATAAGTTATTTACAAATAGGTCAGTCATTAGAGTTGCAGTTTCTCCATTTCTATTCATTGTAAAATCATTTAGATTATAATCAGAAGTAAAATAAATTCCATCAATTGTTCCTGCATTATTTATTTCCATGTTAGAGGCTGCATCTCCAATAAACATTCCGCTTGTTCTTGCGTATGCTCCTTGCATTTCAATATTGTTAGTATTCATATCAATATTACCTGCTGTTTGCGTTAGGTCGTTTAATACTAATATTCCTTTATTTAATAAAAGTCCAGTAGATGAATTGCTTATTGTTAGATTATAGAATGTTTCGGTAGCATCAGAGGAAGTTAATTCCTGTGCAGAAGTACCTTTAAACAATACAGTTCCATTACCTTCATCAAAGTTTGCGTCTCCTGACTGGTTATCCCAATTACCAAATATGTTAAGAGTTCCATCAATATTTGCATTTACATCATCATTCATATCTAATACAGAGCCTGATTCTATAATCAAATTGCCATGTATTTCCATGTTATCTTCTGTTTCATCTACAAATAGTGTCATTCCTGTTTCAATATTTATATTTCTACATCTTGCAACATTTTCGTATAAATCGGCATGTTGACTCATATCCACTCCAGGATTAGTTCCTGTTATATCTACTTCTGCATTTCTTGAAGCTGTGGTAGGAATTGTTACGTTAATCATTTTATCTGGCACTTGGAAGTTTTCCCAGTTTGAGCAATCAAACCAGTCTGTGCTTACTGCACCTGTCCATAATCCTTCGTTTACACTACCCATAACAGTAAATGTTCCATAAGAGTTGTCGCAAGTTAATGCAGCGAGGTCGTCTCCGTCTGTGTCTCCTGATGTCCAATTATTTGTATAATCAATTATTTCGCTAATTAGTGTAAGCTGTGAGCCCATTTTTGTAGCTCCACTATAATATGTGTAATATTGTCCAACTGTTGTACTTCCTTGAATTCTAAAACATTGAATATCGGGAGGAATACGAGAAATGCGATTTTCATCGCCATTAGCAGGAAGATTATTTGTTGCATCTGATACTTCATACCATGAACCTCCTTCTTGCATACCTGCGATTACATTACCATGTAAAGAACTATATTTACTACCCGAAACATCAAAATCTTGCCATTCTCCTTGTGTAATAAAAACAGCATCTGGTTTTGAAGAACTAATATTTGCTCTTTCTCCATGATTGGTTAAAAAATTCACATTAAAATCAGAAGTAGATACTCCATTTATTGAAAATTCCGAAAAAGGTTCTGCTGAAACAGGTAACATAAAACATATAATTGAACCAGCAGGTAGATCTGATGCTCCATTGTATGTTACGCGTTGTCCTGTAAAATAAGTATTATCAGGAGTTGTGGAGCAGTCATACCACTTATCGCTCCTTTGATTAGCTGGCATATCCCATTCATATACTGCATTAATATAATCAAAATATGTACCTGGCTTTATTGGAACAAGATTAACAAGAGAAACTTTATCTGCTCCAATTTCATTGTCTGCATTATTTGCTAATGAAAAATTAGTGTAAGGGACTGTCCATAAGCCGTCTGGTCCTGGGTGCTGAAAGTAATCATCAAAACCTATTACCATTAAGTCTCCTGCTTTTAATTTTGTAAATGTGGTAGGAGTTTTACTTATTTCTACGCCAGCACTCCAATCTACACACGTTCTAACAAAAACTTTAAAGAAGTATGGAGTTCCGTCTGTTAGACCTGTTACTATTACACTATTTCCTGTTCCAGAATATACTACAACTTCGCCAGCTCCAAGAATTGGGTTTAGTCCGTCTGTGTAGTCGTTAGAATTTACAATATAAGTTCCAGTTGGTGTTCCTGCTATTGAAGCTGTGCTTGCAACAACAATTACTTCTTCGTAGCAAGATGTTGGATTTATCCAGTCTAATTCTACTTCTCCTGTCCATGGCACTGCATAAAGGCTTGTAATATCAGAAGGACCAACGGCAATAGTAATATCTGTTCCGTTGTCTGTTCCGTCTTGGACTGGGTCGCTTGACGTTACTCTTACTCTATAGCCTGTTCCTACTGGTGTTGTGTTTGGAATACTTGCTAATACTGACTGTGCTCCTGTTCCGTCTGCTCCAATGCTTGCAATATCTGTTGGAGTTGCAAAACTACCAGAAGCATCAGAAAGTTGAATTGTGAATGTTCCTACAAAGTCTATTACAGGTGAATATGTGAAATCTACAATAAAATCATTACCACAATTAGCAGAAATACATAGTTCTGATGGTATAGTATTTAATGTCGTTAATTCACTTAAAGTTGTTTCATTTCCTGTTAAATAGCCTGTTGTTAAGTAGTCTTCATTTCCTGGTAAACAACCATATTCAAATACTGCAAAATGATAAGTTGTTGCTCCTGTAAGGTTGGTTACATTTACAGATGTTCCGTTTCCATTATAAATTATATAATTTCCAGTTCCCATTTCTGTTCCACTTCCAAAAGAAGCATTAGCTACGTAAGTTGCAAGGTCTGTTGGTATCCAATCTACTGCACTACCTTCTTTTGCAACAACAATACGATTTAATCCATTTCCACTTGTCCAACCAACAGTCATTGAGCTTCCTGTTATAGAACTGAAAGTCATTGTATTTGCATTTGTTGTAGGTTCTTCACAAACAACTGCACAACCATCATTAACATGAATGCCAGGATTTGATGCTCCAGCATTTGCTGTGGTAACACTTGTTGCAGTCCATTCGCTACTTGTATAGGTAGCATTAGGAACATTAATATTTGAGTTTCTAATAGCTGTTTTATTTTCAAATTTAGCAACATCTGTTGTTCTAGCCTCATCAATTATTGTTCCTGATGAATTTTTAAAATATGCTCCATCATCAACTTTTCCATTCCAAGAACCGTTATCATCACTCCATGTAGCATCAATAAAATCTGGAGTAAAAGTTGTTGCTCCATCATCTCCACATACAAGAGCTTCACAACCTGCAATAGTTCCAGATAAATTCCATGTATGGGCAGTTCCTGTGTTATCCATAGCAACTACTGTGCAACCAGTAAGATCTATAACATCTGAAGTTGGGTTGTAAATTTCAATATATCTATCTGTTGCGAAGTTATCGTTTGGGTCGCACATTTCTGAAATAATAATATCATCAGCAGAGCCTGTAACTTCAATAATTGTTTGAACGCCTGCAATGCTTGCCGAACCTGATTTTGATGCGGATACAAATGTAAGGTCTGTGTTATCTACTGCGAGTGCTTGAACTGTGTTTCCAATAGTTGCACCTGCTGAGATGTCTGCTGTTACCCAAAAATATCCTGTTGCATTTTCTAATATGTTTTGAGAGAATCCTGTAAACGAAATAATTTCGCCACTACCAGCCGAACCGGTTGCCGATTGAGCATTTAGTGGAGTTGCAGTTGAAAAATCGTTAGAACTATTATACCAAAGTTTAAAACCTGAGGCATCAATATCTCCTGCTACATAAGAGCCATCAAAATAAATATCAGCGTCAGTTATTGTAGCGGTTGCATCGGTTACATCTATTTTGAAAGTTGAAACAATGTGGTTCGGTGTATTTTGCAACACATCGGCTGCGGCAATTTGTGTTCCGTTGTCGGCAACTACTATTGTTGGAGTGGCTATTGTTTGTAAGCCTTCTGCACTGTAAGAACCTGTTTCGTGAACATTTTCATCATAAAAGAAATTAGCTCCTCCTGTTCCTTGATTTTGAATATTGTGTCCTGCTGTTGCTCCTGTTGCAATATCTACTGTAAACCAGAAATAAACAGGAATACCTTCATCAATAGCAACTGATAAACTGGTAAAATCTATAAAATCAAAACCATCACTACCGGCAGAAACAGAACTTCCTGTTTGTGTGGCAGTAGAAAAGTCATTTGTAGTGCTTTTCCATAGTTTAAACCCATTAGCTGCAATATCTGCAACAACATAAGTTCCTGTTACAGTCATAGATACTTTATTAAGCGTTGCATCTCCTGCTGATGAGGTTAAATCCCATGAGGATAATAACACGGTTGTTTGTCCTGGTGCTACATTTGCTGCGGCAACTGAGCCATTTTGTGTTAAATCCACTTCGGCAAAGTAGAATGTTTTTACACCACCATCGGTTGTTGAACCTGATTTGTTGGCATTTGTAAAAGTATAGTCTGATGTTGCAAGTGCAGAAACATTAATATTTCTACCTGATGATGCAGATGAAGAAACATCTGCAGTTATAAATATATATCCTGTTGTTCCTGCTGTAATAGTCTGAGAAGTAAAAGATGGGAATGTTTTTGATCCTGCTGTTCCGGGAGTTGTCAGTGTGCTTAATAAAGCATCTCCACCGTCCCATGTGTTGTCTGCGGAATAATAAACTTTTAAGTTTGTAATATCCGAACTTAAATAAGTTCCTGCAGTTGTGCAAGTCATTCCTGTAAGCGTTGCATCTTCGTCGGCAGCAGAAATTTGCGATTGATGTAAGATAACATTTGTAGTACTTACTTGCTCGGTAGATGCCGTAACTTGTGTGCCGTTGTCGGCAATGGTTACGTTTGATGGTGGACCAACGGCAATACAATTTACAACTCCGGGAGTTCCATTTCCTGTTCCATTATCATCCCAGTTCGCTACCGGTAAGTTATCATTTGTACAATCTGTAAATTCAAAGTTGTTTTCACTGAATTCGTCTGAAGATGCTGTTCCTGCCTCATCCATAAGAGTGGCAGTATTATCTACTAATTTCACATAACAATATGAGTTCATAGAAAAATTACCATTAAAATCAGGAGAAATTGTAATCCAACCACTTGATCTTGCTGCAATAACCCACGCGTCTCCTGCTGCAAGTGTACCTGTAAGAGTTACATCTCCTTCTTTTACATCAGTACTATTATAATATTCTACATGCCAGCCAGTAAGATCTGCTCCAACAGCTCCAGTATTGCTAATTTCAATATATTCGTCTTGAAAATTTCCATTATTACCATCTGAGGCTATCTCTGAAATAAATACAGAAGGACCAACATAAGCAATAATTGTTTGCAAGCCTCCAGCTGTTGTTGAGCCTCCTGCTGTTCCACTTGTGAATGTTAAACCACTATTTAGCACAGCAGAAGTATTTACAGTATTCCCGACTGTTCCATTTGGATCAACTGCAATATCTGTTGTTATCCAAAAATAATGAGTGTTAATATCTAAGGCTTGTGTTAAGGAGCCAAAAGACTCTGCACCTGATACACCTGGAGTGGCTATTGAACTTATTGCCGTTGCGGCAGATAAATCGTCTGATGTGTGATACCATAATTGATATTGGTCTATATCATCTGGGTCAATAGTTCCACCTGTAGTGAAATTAACTTGTGATAGTTCTGTTGCTGCGTCAGCTACAGTTAGTGTAAAAGTGTGAATTGTATGCTTAGAAGCTCCTTGCGAAACATCGGCTGCGGTTATTTGTGTTCCGTTGTCTGCTAATGTGATTGAAGGGTCTGGTGTTCCATTTCCTTGTATATCAAAATTATATACTGCTTCGTCTGTATCATTATTGTTGATTGTTAGGGTTGCAGTTCTTAGTCCGTCTGCACTTGGGTCAAAGGTTACATCAAATGTAGTAGAACCCGAAGCTGAAACTGGAGTTGTTGGTGCGGCAGTAATACTAAAATCGGCAGCATGTGTTCCAGTTATTGCAACTGCACCAGTTATTGTTAAGTCTGCTGTTCCGTTGTTTTCTATTGTAAATGTTCTTACAACTGTTCCACTTGATGTAGCAACACTTCCAAAATCTGTATGGTCTGCAACATCTGGTGTTACATCTCCATCTAAAATATTTTGGGTGTTTCCAACTACGTTTATTTCAGGAGCTAATACAGCTTCTTGAATTACAAAATCATCAAAACTACAATTATTTCCAAAATCAGAATTAAATAGGAATCCAATATAGAGTTCTGCTTGATTTTCTGCTCCTACAGGTAAAGACACAGATTTATCTTTCCAACCAGTTGTAGCATTGTATCTTTGGAAAGTAGAAACATCAGTCCAAGAACTTCCATCAGTTGACCATTGTACAGTAACCTTATCGTTAACAGAAGAGGAATATCCATCATCCTCATACCATGCAAATAAAACTTCAAGGTTAGATTTTCCAACAGAGGTTATTTTTCTGCTTTGTAGTCTAATTTGTGCATCGTCAGGACAAGAAAATGAATTAAATTTTACAAAATAAGTTCCTTCGTCAGCAGCTGCAACCGTAGGACTTGTGCTTGAAGTTACATAACTTAATGCAGGGTCTGTTCCGGGATCATTTACAATAGCTTCCGTCCAGCAGGTTGCAATAGCACCTCCATTTTCAAAACCTTCTGAGTAAGGAATTGTTTGACTAATAGAACAAGGATCTACCTGTGGAGTTTCGCTAACATCTACACCTGTTGACCATCTATCACCTACTGCGGTTTGGTCTGTTACAAAAATTCGGAAATGATATGTTGTTCCATTTGTGAGTCCAGTAATTGTTGCACTTGTACCTGTTCCTTTGTAAACTATATAGTCTGTGTCGTTTGTTCCTATACCTGTTACATCAAAAACATCGTCGCCAGTAGGGAATGCTGCATTGGCAGTAAAGTCTTCGTCCCCTGCTAAATCGTCTAAATTTGCTTTGTTAATATCTGTATGAACTGCACTTCCCGAATGTGCTACAATAATAACATTATCGTAACAAGTCATTGTTGGGTTTGTCCAGTCAAGTGTAAGTTCTGTATCTCCTGCGGTTATTGTTTCGCCAGAAACACTTGCTATTGCAGTTGCGGTTGCTGTTATTTCTGCTGTTGCAGAAGACCATGAGTCAGGTGAACCATCGTTTAAGTATGTGTAAGCAATAAAATTATAGGTAGTTCCTGCTGTTAAACCTGTAATAGTTATGTCTCCGTCTGCATCTGCTGTGCTGTTATATACACAGAAACTATTTCCGTCTTGTGTTCCACTTCCATAGTCTGTATCAGCAGTAAAATCTGTTGCATCATTGTCTGTTGGGTCTGCATCGTTGGCAGTTGTTGCACGTGCAAATACAACAACACCGTCCCAGTCTGTTGCA
>Ga0193956_1000160_pt1 | contig 31868 bp, 32 predicted proteins | sample BB_7_MG_FD_140358 | JGI IMG/M metagenome (GOLD analysis project Ga0193956, IMG submission 140358) | Microbial mat bacterial communities from the Broadkill River, Lewes, Delaware, United States - BB_7_MG | ecosystem: Environmental > Aquatic > Freshwater > River > Microbial mats | place: USA...
CGACCATCGAGAAATGGGTGGATGCAAATTTCGTTGATACCGAAATCATCTGCCATCTTGACTAAGGCGTAGAGATGAGTATTGAGCGAATGGACACCGCCATCGGAAAGTAAGCCCATTAAGTGGAGCTTGCCGCCGTTGGTTTTTGTTTTGTTTAGTGCATCGACAAGGGTGTTATTGGTGAAAAAATCACCCTCGTCGATGCTTTTACTGATACGCGTTAGATCCTGATAAATCACTCGGCCAGCGCCAATATTGAGATGGCCAACTTCTGAGTTGCCCATCTGTCCCTCAGGGAGGCCAACAGCTAAGCCTGATGCTTGAAGGGTGGAGTGCGGATGATTGCCGAACAATTGATCAATGCACGGGGTTTTTGCTAGCTTGACAGCATTGCCTCGTGTGGTTGAGCTAATGCCCCAACCATCAAGTATGGTGAGAACGACGGGTTTGTGGTGTCGCTCATTTGGGGCGTTCATCTGTTAAGCTCCTGCTTGAGGGATAACGGGAGAAACCACTTCGCGGTCCTCAATCACGGTACGGAAAGCGATGCTGTAGCTCCCCCATGTGCCGCAGGCGTCGCAACGGCTCATCCAGTCTGTTGATGTCTTTCCGCAGCTGTCGCAGAGGTAGCCTAGGCTAAGCTGATTGTCTACGCCTAATGCTTTTTGGTACTCTTCAATGGCCTCATCGATCCGGTTGCGACGACGATGTGCCTCAGCGAGCAACATGTGAATTTGTGGAAAGTCAGGTGCTGAGCTTTCAACGATGTAGATATGTTCAAGAGCTTCATCGACCATCTCAAGACGTAAGCAGAGTTTGCCGTAGAAGAAGTGCAGAACTAGATCGTTATAACGTGCTGAAAGGGCACCGTTGTAAAAAGTAAGCAGTGATTTTGGATCCTCAAGTTGAATGTAGAGGTCCTCCAGTCGCGAAAGAAAGACACTGCGGCCTAACTTGCTGTAGCTCTCTTGCCAAACCTTAGCGGCGTCATCCGTGTTTTCGGCCATGAGATAAGCATCACCAAGACTCACTCGTGCTGAAACAAAGTCCGGGTTTTCTTTAATGATTTGCTTAAGCGCTGCAACAGCTTGATCGTTATCGTTGTTAGCCATTTTCTGCTTAGCCACTTCATAACGGATCGAAAGCATTTGCTCTTTCTCTTCTTGAATGCGATTGCCGCTTAGGCCCGCCTTGAGGAGGCGTTTTTGAAGTTCTTGAGCCTCTTCCCAGCGCTGGTGTTTCATGTGCAGATCACGTTGAGCACGAATGGCTTTACGGTTGTCTTTTTCTTGCTCAAGAATCTCTTCATACTCCTTGCATGCTGAATCATCTTGATCAAGGGTCTCATAGGTTGCAGCGAGCTTGAAAAGAACTTCTAGGCTTTTACCGTTAATGCTCTTGGCTTTACGCAGCAAGGTGACAGCGCCTTGAAGATCGCCCTCTTGGCTAAATACACTCGCTAAAGCAATATAGCTTTCAACCTTGTTGGGGTTTTTATCAATCGCTTTTTGTAACAGGTGGTGGGCACGCTTGATATCACCTGAAAGGAGGCGGCCAACACCGTCGCGGTAGACTGTGTCGATCTCTTTGTTTTTCTTTTCTGAGCGGCTACGCAACCATGAACGTAAGCCAAAGCTGACGGCACCATAAAGGTGAAAACCGTAGCCAATAAAAAGGCCAACAAGAACACAGCCAATAACAATGACTGTTACGGGATAGGTTACGGAGTTGTCGGGCAAAAAGAAGATGGTCATCTCTTGGGGGTTGATTCCCGAGAAGAAGACAAAAAATGCCAGAAACATGATGACAACGAGAAGAAATGACATGAGAGTCATACGGTCCTCCTGTGGGTGCGAACCCAATAAATTAAAATGTAGTCGACACGCTCGTCGAACGTATTAAGTTGTGTGGACTTATGTTGCAACCTGATTACCGATTATGATATGGCTCGTTACGTATAATTGTAAACCCACGGTAAATCTGTTCAAGTAAAAACAAGCGAGCCATCTGGTGTGTAAATGTCATTTCTGACAAAGAGATAAGCTCGTTGCATTGTTGTTTTAATTTATCGGTCAAGCCATAGGCGCCACCGATAATGTAACACAGGTTTGCTGTGCCTTGATTCATGTGTTGTTCAATTTTTTTTGCAAATTTTTCTGAGCTAGCTTGCTTACCTGTTTCATCAAGAGCGATCAGGTATGCGCCTTTTGGCGCTTTTGCCAAAATTTGTTCCGCTTCGCTTTGGCGAATAAAGTTGATATCCGCTTTCTTGCCACCTCTTTTCTCCTCTTTTAGTTCAAAAATTTCAAGAGAGGTGAAACGCTTGAGGCGTTGTTCGTACTCATCAGCCCCGTGTTTAATAAAGGGCAAAGAGAGTTTTCCGACACAGATGATGGTGATCTTCACTCGATCCCCTAAGCGATCTCTTCAGGGATGGCAAGTTCTGCTGCTTCAGACCATAGCCCGTCCATGTCATAAAATGTGCGGACATCTTGTTGGAAAATGTGAACCATGACATCGCCATAGTCGAGGAGAACCCAGCGGCCCTCTTTCATCCCTTCGACAGCAAGGGGGGCGAGGTCGTATTGCTCTTTAAAATTCAGGCGTACCGATTCGGCAATCGCTTGAACTTGTCGGTCTGATGTACCAGATGCCAAAACGAGGTAGTCCGTTAATGACGAAAGCTCGGCGAGGTGGAGGATCTTAAGGTCGAGAGCTTTACGGTCGAGGCAAAATTTAGCGCATAAAAGGGCGCGGCGATCTGATTCCAATGTGTTTACCTTTCTGGTCGCACATACAAGTTGTGCGAAGTTATATATTCAGCAACAGTGGCAGGAACAAGCTCGTCAATTGATTGCTTGTTGGCGACGCATGCTCTGATCTGGGTTGAGGAGATATCAAGAAATGTCTGCTCAAGAAAGATCAACCTGTGGCCACTACTGTGACAAAATGAATTAAGTTCAGAATCATAACAGAACTGTTGGCGGATAGCAACGGGCAGAGCGCTGTTGCTCGCTGGCATTGTAACTCCCGGTCGACGGGCAACGACAAGGTGGCACAGTTCAAACAGTTGTGGATATTTGTGCCATGTGTGGATGGAGTTGAGTGAGTCCATTCCCACAAGAAAGTAAAATTGATCATCAGGATAGTGCTGATGGAGCATGTTGAGGGTGTCAACGCTGTAACTGTTGCCGTCGCGCTGCCCTTCAATGTCACTTACTTCGAATTGGGGATAGGGTGTAGTGGCCCGTTTGACCATGGCTAGTCGCTGGTCAAACGGGTTGATATTGCTGTTATCTTTGTGTGGTGGTTGTGCTGCTGGTATGAAAATGATCCGATCAAGATTGCAGGTTGCAAGCAATTCTTCGGCGCATTTTAGGTGGCCGTAGTGGATGGGGTTAAAAGTCCCCCCCATGATACCTGTTTTCATTGCAGTCACCTTGAGCCTTGGTTTGGCTGTATTTCAAGTGTTTGCCCTATTAAGGGCGAATCTGTCCATCGCCGAAGACCACAAATTTACGTGTGGTAAGGTCTTCGAGGCCCATGGGGCCAAAGGAGTGCAGTTTGGTTGTCGAGATACCAATTTCAGCGCCGAGGCCCAGTTCGCCACCGTCAGAGAAGCGCGATGACGCATTAACCATGATAACGCTTGAGTTCACACTGCGAACGAACTTTTGTGAATTCGCGTAGCTGTTGGTGACAATTACTTCAGTGTGCAGTGACGTATGTTGCTGAATGTGCTCAATGGCTTGATCCAGATTGTCAACAACGCGAACCGATAAGATGAGATCAAGATATTCCTCATCCCAATCAGCCTCTGTTGCTGGCGTGGCAGCTGGCGCAAGGGAGCAGGTGACGGGGCAGCCGCGTAGCTCCACCTTATGTTGCTCCATCTCTTTAGCGATGCGGGGAATAAATGTTTCAGCAATATCTTTGTGAACCAAAAGTGTTTCCATCGCGTTGCAAACGCCTGGGCGCTGAACCTTAGCGTTTAAGCAGATCTCGCTGGCCATGTCGGCATCAGCGTCGGCATCAATAAATGTGTGACAGACCCCTTTGTAGTGCTTAATAACAGGGATGCGTGAGTTTTCGCTGACAAAGCGAATAAGGCTTTCACCGCCACGGGGGATGATGAGGTCAATCTCCTCGTCACGTTTAAGTAGCTCAGTTACCGCATTGCGGTCTGTGGTGGTTACAACTTGTAGAGCGCCCGCCGGTAAGTCAAGGGCGGTAAGCTGCGCCTTAAGGATGTCACCTATGGCTCTATTGGAGTGGATCGCTTCGGAGCCGCCACGCAGAATCACTGCGTTGCCACTTTTAAGGCAAAGTGCCGCCGCATCAGCAGTAACATTAGGTCGCGATTCAAAAATGATACCGATAACACCGAGAGGGATACGCATTTTTCCCACTTGGATACCGTTGGGGCGTTTCCACATGCCGCTGACTTCACCAACTGGGTCAGGCAGTAGGGCCACTTCGCGTAGACCGTCGGCCATTGCTTTAATGCGGTCATCGTTGAGAACTAAACGGTCAACCATGGCTGGAGCTAAATCGTTTTGGCGCGCCGCCGCAAGATCTTTTTCGTTTTCCTGTTGTAGGAATTCAGCCTGACCCTCAAGGGCATCAGCCATACGGCAGAGTAGATCATTTTTTACCGCTGAAGAAAGGTTCGCCATGATGTTGGCAGCTTGCTTTGCTTCACAAGAGAGGTTTTCAATATGTTGTGCGACGCTCATCGCTTATCTCCTTTAATGGCAGGATGTTACTTGGGTCAGTTTATTCTTTGTCGTCAGCCTGAGTTAAGACTAAGTTGTCACGGTGAATAATTTCGTCACCGTATTTATAGCCGAGTACGGTCTCAATTTCAGATGTTTTTTTACCCATGATCTGTAGCAATTCAGCGAGGGTGTAGTTGATCACCCCTTTTGCAAATTCATTGCCATCACTATCGCACAGTCGAACCGCATCACCGCGGTCAAAGCCACCTTCAACACCTTTAACTCCCGAGGGCAGAAGGCTGCGACCATCACTGACGATAGCGTTAAAACCACCTTGATCGATGAATAACTTGCCTCGTGGTTTTTTAGTGAAAGCGATCCAGTGCTTTTTTGCTGCCATGGGGTTGATGTTTGGCATGAAATAGGTGCCAATATCTTCACCATCGAAAAAACGGGCAAGATTTCCAGGCTCCAAACCATTGATAATAGCTGCGCCGCAACCGTTCATAGTGGCTCGTTTAGCTGCGCGAACTTTAGTGTACATACCACCTGTACCAATGTCGGTGCTGCTGATACCCGCCATACTTTCAATCTCTTCGGTGATCCGCTCTACTTCATGGATAAGGACGGCATCGGGATTGTCGTGAGGGTCACTGTCGAACAGCCCATCAACATCAGAAAGTATAACCAATAGGTTAGCCTCTGTGAGGCTCGACACCATGGAGGAGAGATTGTCGTTGTCGCCAAAGCGGATCTCATCAACAACAACCGTATCGTTTTCGTTAATGATAGGGACAACGCCATACTCAAGCAATGTCATTAAGGTGTTACGCGCATTGAGGTAGCGGCGACGGTTAGCAAGGTCGTCACGGGTGAGAAGGATTTGAGCAACGTTCTCATCACGACTACGAAAAGCGGTGCGGTAACAGCGCATCAATCGGCTCTGGCCAATGGCTGCGGCAGCCTGCTTAAGGGGGATTGATTTTGGCCGCCCCGTAATGCCGAGATCACCTTTACCCGCCGCAACAGATCCTGACGAGACAAGGATCACCTCGTAACCACGGTCACGCAGGGCGCAAATCTCATCCGATAGGCTTTCGATCCGTTGGTGGTTAAGGCCATCAATGTTGGTGATGACAGCACTGCCAACTTTGATGACAATTCGTTTTGCTGGTGATATGAGAGTTTTACGCATGATTTAACGTCCTAGCTATAGGTCGGTGTCGCGCAGTTGATCGAGGCGAGAGCCGATTTTGTCAACCAATTCTTTAATGCCGTCGCCAGTGATGGCTGAAACAGAAAAGACCGGGTAGCCTAATTCTTCAAAGAGCGGTGTCACTTTTTCGCTGAGTTCGCGAACCTCAGTAACATCGTTTTTGGTCAAAACAACAATCTGCGGTTTGTCGAGCATGGTTGCATCGTGGCGCTTTAACTCATTGTTGATGGTGTTAAAGTGGCACAAATAGTCATCCTCGGGAGCTGCTGTTAGGTCGACCAAGTGTAGGAAGAAATCGGTGCGTTCAACGTGACGCAAAAACCGAGTTCCTAAGCCGTGACCCTCGCTAGCGCCCTCGATAAGTCCGGGGATATCAGCCATTACAAATGACTTGAAGCCGCCATAGCGAACAACGCCAAGGTTGGGAACCAAGGTGGTAAAGGGGTAGTCGGCAACTTTTGGTCGTGCTGAGGATACGGCACGAATCAAGGTTGATTTACCTGCATTGGGCATGCCGACAAGGCCAACATCGGCAATCAGTTTAAGTTCAAGGCGTAGGATGATGTTTTCACCCGGTACACCTGGCTGCGTATGACGAGGGGCGCGATTTGTGCTGGTGGTAAATCGAGCATTACCACGGCCACCCATGCCGCCAGTGAGCAGTTTGTATTTTTGATTGGTTTCGGTGAGGTCAACGATTAGCTCGTCAGTCTCTGCGTTGTAAATCAAGGTTCCGGGTGGAACTTTGATGATGAGGTCGTCACCTGCTTTACCGTGCTTGTGTTTGCCCATGCCGTGGACACCGTTGCCCGCTTTGTAGTGCGCATTGTAGCGAAAGTCGAGTAAAGTTGTCAGGCTGGTATCGGTGTGCAGATAAACACTGCCGCCATCACCGCCATCGCCGCCATCGGGGCCGCCGAGAGGGATAAATTTTTCACGACGAAACGACAGGCAGCCTTTGCCGCCATCGCCTGCTTTGATATTGATTTTAACTTGATCGACAAATCGCATGGTGCTGGGTATCCAAGTAGGGTGATTCTAACAAGAAATTAGATGGGTTAAACTTAACACAGAAAGGCCCGAAGTTCTAACGATGAACTTCGGGCCAATTCGTTTTGTGCTGCAAGAAATGACTAGTTAGCGTAAACGCTAATCTTTTGACGTTTCTTGTCCTTACGTTCAAACTTAACAACTCCGTCAACGAGTGCGAAAAGGGTATAATCCTTACCGCAGCCTACGTTGTTGCCAGGATGGAAGGTGGTACCGCGTTGGCGTACGAGAATTGAACCAGCGGTCACATCTTCACCACCGAATCGTTTCACACCAAGGCGTTTACCAGCACTGTCGCGGCCGTTCTTGGAACTACCGCCTGCTTTTTTGTGAGCCATGAGTTGCCTCCTTAAGCTTCAATGCCTGTAATTTTCAGACGAGTGATGGTCTGACGGTGTCCATAGGTCTTGCGATACCCTTGACGACGCTTAGATTTAAAGACGATTACTTTCTTGTCTTTACCCTGCTCAACAATACGAGCAGTTACTTTTGCGCCAGGCAATAGAGGTGTTCCGATTTGAACCTCTTCTCCGCCGACCATGAGGACCTCACTAAGTTCAATCGTTTCACCGACTTCACCAGCGATTTTTTCAATTTTCAATGTGTCACCTTCGGATACTTTGTACTGCTTTCCTCCGGTCATAATCACCGCATACATGTGCTTTCACCTCGCTCTCAAATTGTTTTCTTGCATTCGTAACGGCGCACTCTATCTGTTCATTCATGCTTCTGTCAAGATTTATTTGCTGTTAACCTGTTTGCCTGTTGTCTTTTTTTCGTTGTTGTGAGTCGTTATTCCAGCGGTGAAAATTTCATGAATTTCGCTTTAGCGCGCGCCATGGTTTGACCTTGATGACGCAGCTCCGCTTTGACCACATAGAGTGGTGGCGTTTGTGACTCCAAGAATGCTGTAAGTTCTAACGTACCATCACAGGGGATTGGTGCCAAAAAGCGGATACGCAGATCACCCGTTACCGCCTTAATCTTGTGGGTAAATAAACAGTGGGTCATCGCCGCATCGAGTAGGGCGCTGGTGATGCCACCATGCAAAATATCGCGATACCCTTGTAACCATGTGTGGCTTTGAAATGTCGCATGAACATGGTTGTGTTCGTCGCTGCTAAAATTGAGCTTGAAGGATAACGGGTTCAGTTCGCCACACATCAGGCAGCGTTCATGTCCTGTGCCTTCACCTACTTGTTGCAGTAGATCAGTGGTCACAGAGGTTGATTCCTGTCGAGAGGGTACCAGCGAGATAGCTTTTTACCAAAGTTTTCGCTTCTTCTGTTGGGGCGCCGATAACCACATCAATGTTTTGATTACCGAACAACTGTTGGGCGCGTTGGCCCATGCCGCCAGCAATGATGAGGCTTACTCCTTGTTCTCCGAGCCAGCGAGGAAGGACGCCGGGTTCGTGAGCGGGAGCCTTAACCTCCTCAGTGTTGGTGATGGTGTCATGGTCGACATCGATAAGGGTGAAGGTCTCACAGTGACCAAAATGGACAGAAAGTTTACCTTGAGCGGTAGGGATAGCAATTTTCATTTGTTACTCCAACGGGTTAAAGGGTTGTGTCGATTTGATCTATGTATTCGCAAAGGTTGTTCCAGACTTCGTTTATTGCTGTAGCAGCGAGGCCGTTGTTACGTTCAGTCACAGTTTGTGCCGCAACTTGTGCTGCTGTGACGTCATTATCGTAGGGGATGGTTCCAAGTAGCTTAACGCCTTGCTGCATCGCCTCGTGTTGAATCGTTGCCGTCATGTCAGGATTGATATCCCATTTGTTGATGACTAAAAATGTAGGAATCGCAAAATGTTTAGTCAGGGTTAAGAGCCGCTGTAAATCGTGCTGACCAGAACAGGTTGGTTCGGTGACAATACATACCGCGTCGGCACCGGTAACAGAGGCAATCACTGGACAGCCGATTCCTGGTGGACCGTCGACAAGCATCAGCTCGCTTTGTTCTGTTTCAGCGAGTTTGCGCGCTTCTTTGCGGACTAGGCTGACTAGCTTTCCCGAGTTTTCAGCACCGATATCGAGTCGAGCATGGACAAGAGAACCAAAACGCGTGTCCGATTGATACCACTCGCCGCAGCGTTGTTCATTAAACGTGATGGCTTGCTCTGGGCATTCGCGTACGCAAACACCGCAGCCTTCGCAAGCCGAAGGGATGATTGTGACTGAATCGCTGTTGTCGATGGCGGCAAATCGGCACAGTGGTACGCAAGTGCCACATTGGCTACATTGTTCTGTGACGATCTGCGCGCAGTGGCCGCTGTAAAACGGTTGTGTTTGTCGGGGCACGGGTGCGAGGAGCAGGTGCATGTCAGCGGCATCCACATCGCAATCAACTAAGGTTGCAGTATGGTTGGCGAGGGCTGAAAAAGCAGCGGTGATACTCGTTTTGCCTGTTCCGCCCTTGCCACTGATGATGACAATCTCTTTCATGGACACTCTCCTTGCTGGCGTTGAGCAATACTGTTAAGTAAACGTTGCAGACTTGGCCGCAGATCGGGCAAGGCATCGAGTAGCCCTCTTCCCTGAGAATAGGCGACAGCAACTTCGCGAGCGTCGGGAATTTGAAGCATGATTGGTATTGGCTGTTGGCGGCAATAGTTGACGACCCCTTGATCACCAATATCTGCACGATTGAGGATGACACCAAACGGCAGCTTGAGTTGACGTAAGGTTTCAACGGCTAAGGTCAGATCGTGCAAGCCAAACGGTGTTGGTTCCGTAACCAGTAATACGAAGTCCGCATCACGAACCGCTGTAATCATCGGGCACGATGTGCCGGGTGGGCAATCGAGAATGGTTAGTTGGTTTGGATCAATTTGTTCTTTCACTGCACGAATAACGGGCGGTGACATCGCTTGACCAACATCCAGTGTTCCCTTTGTTAAGGTGATGTGGTCACAGACTCCACGCTCTATCGAGCCAATCCTCTTGTCCACTTCTGTCAACGCATGGGTTGGGCATACCCGCATACAGCCGCCACAACTATGACATAACTCCGAAAAAATCATAGTTTGGTTAGGTAGGGTTACCAGCGCATTAAATTGACAAAAATCAGCGCATTGACCGCAGTGATTGCATAATTGTTCGTCCAGCTGTGGAACGCCAACATTTACCGGCTGTTGATTCTCGAAGTGTGGCGCGATAAAGAGATGACTGTTGGGTTCTTCAACGTCGCAATCGAGTAGGTGGACAGGGCCTAAACTTGCTTGCGCTAGCGCCACTGCTAGAGTGGTTTTGCCAGTGCCGCCTTTACCTGAAGCGATAGCTAATCTCATGGGCCTGACGCTAGTCTGCGGGGTGGAAAGTTTCATGGTTAAATCCAGTGCCCTTCGTTGGTGGCTTCACTTGCAGCATTGAGCTCATTGTTGTTGAATTGAGTTAGCGCTTCGGTAATGGTTTGTGCCTTGCAAGGGTAGATTGTAATTCCAGCAGCACTGAGAACCTTGAAGGCTTTAGGGCCACAATGGCCAGTAATTAGTACGGTCGCTTGGCTTTTACTTAATGTCGTTGCAGCTTGAATTCCCGCACCTTGCGCGGCGTTAAGGTTCTGATCGTTGTCGATGGTGTGCCATGTTTTTTTTTCAGAGTTGTAAATTAGAAAACGTTGTGCGCGACCAAAACGGGGGTCAAGGTCAGCGGCGAGATCATCTCCTGTGGTGGTAAAAGCTATGGTCATAGTTCACACCTTTCTTGAACAAAAATATCGCCCGCTGTGTGGTTAACAGCGGGCGATTAGGCTGTTAGGTTATTTATTTACCGTGTGGCGCAAGCTGTCGAGTTGCTGCTGTAGTTGCTGGATTTGACTGAGCAATTGTTGCTCCTCTACGCCAGTGTTCAGGTTTGGCGAAGCCTGTCTTCCAAAACCTGTTCCTTGGCAGCGTCCACGACCTTGGCGGCGGTTAAGTTTTCGTTGTTGGACGTTGCTCGCTGGTCGTGATGACGAATCCTTTTTGCATAATCCGGCACCACGTCCTGTTTGTGAACCCATTCCGTTGGGACCTGTTCTGTCGTTGTTTGGCATGATTTGGTTCTCCTTGGTTAAGGTTGATCGCTGTTGCGCCGACGACCGCGGTTTTCATGGCGGCCGTGTTGCCTTTTTTTCCGACAGCAACCTTTGCAGCCCGGCATAACAAAGTGATGTTCAAGGGGCTGATTGTTTCGCCAACATTCGATCACCTGTTGCTGATCACCAGCAATAAAGGGCAATACTTCGATATTGAATGATGCGGCAATGAGTAGTGTCGATTTTGTCATCGCACCACAGACTAAAATGTCGACTTGATGCTGATGAAGGAACTGGAGTTTTTCTGCTGCTGATCCTTCAGGTAAATCGATCCATTGCAGTGCATCGTTTGGTGCGCAATGCTGCGTGACAGCGATCTGTCCTGCAACATCAAACACGGGGGCAATACGCCCGTTCCATATGGTGAAAGCTGCTTTCATAGTATGGCGACCGTTTCATCAACATGAGTCATGCAGTGGCCACGGTGTGGCACAGTGCGATTGATATAATGATTTGCATTCATTGTGCCATGTTGTATTTTTTTGCTAGGTGACTGTTTTTAAAGGAGTTTGTTGTGGGTGGCAAGGGAGGTTAGCTTGCGGTAGTGGAGCAGTAATGCAGCGGTGCCGAGCGGTAGCGTTTCATTTGAGCTACGGTGCTACGGTTGCTGGCGGCCATCGGTGTCGGGGAGAGGGATCGCTAGCGCACTAATTTTACGATAGAGGGTGGTTTTATGGATGCCCAGATCGCGCGCTGCTGCGGTACGATTATAGTGGTTGCGTTCGAGGGCGTTGAGGATCAGTTGCCGTTCGTGACTATGGCGATGGCTTTGCATGTCGAGGTGTGATTCACCACTTACGGCGGCGGTTTGTAGGGCAATAGGCAGGTGGTGTAGCTCTATCACCGTATCAGGGCAGATGACAAAGGCGCGTTCGATGATGTTTTCCAGTTCGCGAACGTTGCCTGGCCAGTCGTGAGCAATAAGGCAAGCCATCGCGTCAGGGCTGATGGTGGTGATCTGCTTGTTGAGCAGTTGGTTGAAATGGCTGATGAAATGTTCAGCGAGTAGGGCAATGTCATCCATCCGTTCGCGTAGCGGCGGAAGGTCGATTTGAACAACTTGAATGCGGTAGAAAAGATCTTGGCGAAACGTTCCCGCTTTGACCATCTCACTTAAGTTTCGGTTGGTTGCTGCGATGATTCGTGCCTCACTCTTTTGCGTTTTGGTTGCTCCAAGTGGTTCATATCTGTGATCTTGTAGTACGCGCAGCAGGCGTACTTGTAAGGCGCTACTGATCTCACCAATCTCATCGAGAAAAAGTGTCCCTTTACCTGCCAAAGAAAAACGGCCGGGTTTGTCCATGGTCGCACCCGTGAAGGCCCCTTTTTTGTGGCCAAAAAGTTCCGATTCGAGCAGGTTGTCAGGCAGGGCGCCACAGTTGAGGGCGATAAAAGGTTCTTTGGCGCGCTCACTAAGGGTGTGAATCGCTTTGGCCACCAGCTCCTTACCTGTTCCTGTTTCCCCTTGAATAAGAACGGTGGTATCGCTACTCGATGCGACAGCAGAGATCAGATTGAAGATGTCGTGCATGGCAGGGCTGTGGCTGATGAGGTCGCCAAGCTGGTAGCGCCCTTTAAGCTGCTTACGCAGCGCTTCGACCTCGCTAAGATCGCGAAAGGTTTCAGCGCCACCGATAATGGTTCCTTGTTTGTCGCGCAGTACGGCAGTGGAGATACTGATTGGCACTCGCCGACCAGCTGCAGTGATGATGTAGCCCGAGCGATTGATGATCGGTTTTCCGCTTTCAAGTGTTTGCCGCAACGCGCAGTGTGCTTCACACATGCTGGAACGAAACACTTCCGAGCAGCGTTGCCCAATCGCTTGTTCGCGACTGGTGCCAGTAATCAGCTCAGCGGCGCGATTAAAAGAGGTGATGCGCCATTCGCTATCAACCGTAAAGACACCATCGCAGATGCTTTCGAGGATCGCTTCGGTCGAGGTGCCAACCGTATCGAATGGCTTGTTCCCCATAATTAACCTTCCCCGATCTCAAATTGTTCAAGGTGAAAGTTCGGTCTGGTTATGATGGTGATCTGCTTTTCAAAATGTTTTTCAATCTCCTCAATCACACCGCTCTCCTCATCGTAAAGTAGTGCTGCGACATCGGGGTGAACTTGAAGATTCACGCGGTAACCTGGCAGACCTTGAATCTCCCGTTTTAACTTACGGAAAATTTCGAATACCATTGTGGTACGGCTTTTGATGTAACCACTCCCTTCGCAGTATGGGCATGGTTCACACAGGGTGCGACCAAGGCTTTCACGTACTCGCTTACGGGTCATCTCCACAAGGCCCAGTTCCGAAATTTTAAGGATGTTGGTTTTGCTCTTATCGCTCTTGAGAGCCTCTTCGAGGGTGCTATGCACCTGCTCGCGGTGCATCTCTTTTTCCATATCGATGAAGTCGATGATGATCAAACCACCAATGTTACGCAAGCGCAGTTGGTAAGCGACCTCTTTCACCGCCTCAAGGTTGGTTTTGAGGATAGTGTCTTCGAGTTTGCGTTTACCGACAAAGCGACCCGTATTGACGTCGATAGCCGTGAGCGCTTCGGTTTGTTCAATGATGATATAGCCGCCGCTCTTGAGCCATACCTTACTGCCGAGCGCCCGTGAAATTTCAACTTCGAGACCGTAGGAATCGAACAGCGCCTCTTTTTTATTATATAATTCGATCTTACATTTCAGCTTCGGCATGTAGGTGCTGAGAAATTTAACAATTTTATCGTGCTCCACCTCTGAGTCGACAACGATATGACCAATGTCCTCAGTGAGGATATCGCGCAGCACTTTACTGGTTACATCGAGATCTGAATGGATGAGTGCCGGTGCGCCAATTTCGTTTTGGCGTTCATCAATATCGTTCCATAGGTCAGCAAGGTAGAGCATGTCGGCCTTAAGGTCGTCGTCGCTTTTGCCTTCAGCGGCTGTTCGTACAATAAAGCCACTACCCGGTTTGCGAATGCTCTCCACCGTGGCGCGCAGACGCTCTTTCTCCTCCTCGTTTTCGATGCGTCGAGAGATGCCGATATGGTCGATGGTTGGCATATACACCAAGTGACGACCGGGCAGGGAGATGTTTGAGGTGATGCGCGCGCCTTTAGTGCCAAGAGGTTCCTTGGCAATTTGGGCGAGAATGATTTGCCCCTCTTGTAAAAGATCTTCAATGGGCGGCAGCGGTGGTGGCTCGTCGTTGCCCTCAGAATTTGGATCTGCATTGGGGTCAGCGCTGGTGCTGCGACCATCGACATAATCGACGACGGCTTCCATCTGATCGATGACATCAGCAACGTATAAAAAGCCAGCCTTTTCGAGGCCGATATCGACAAAAGCTGCCTGCATACCAGGAAGAACGCGGATCACTCTGCCCTTGTAGATGTTGCCAACAATACCGAGTTCGCGCGTGCGCTCGATGTACAGTTCGGCAATGTGGCCGTTTTCCTGTAGCGCAATGCGAGTTTCGTGCGCTGTTTTGTTGATGACCAGTTTTTTGGCCATAATGGAACTCCTTTATCGGGATCGTGCCCGTATTTAATCTTCGTAAGTTTCAGGTAGCTCTTTTAACGATACATCGGTTTTGCAAATTCCTAAAGTGCGAACCGTGTCAGCATCGAGATTTAACAGATGAGCCGCCACAGCAATGGGGCTACCTTTGGTCAGGGTCATCAGTAGTCCCTGTTCGCCCAGTTCGAGCGATTGAACGTCACCGCGCAGGTCGATAATCGTGACTTTATCCCCTTTGTGACGCTCGTGTTCCACCCGTTCGGCGGTAAGGAAAGTATCAATCTTTTCTTGCAACGCCGTGCGGTCTTGCTCGTTTAATGGCACGAGATAGTTGCTGCTAACAATGCATGCTCCCGGTGATGGGGTGCGCCAGTGTACCTCGTTGATCTCGGTGACATCAAAGCCGTCGGGCAATTCTTGCCGCAGTTGTTGCAGAGCTTGCTGGCTATCGTAGGGGCTGAATAGCTCGATATCAACAATCTCCGTGCGACTTTGTACGCCCGTTGGCAAGGCATCGGGGAAAGATAAGCGTGGGTGAGGATGGAACCCTTGTGAAAAACGGATTGGCATGCCGATCCGTTTTAACGCACGTTGTAGCACCGTCATAAACTCAAGATGACTGACGTAACGAGCATTGCCTGTTTTACACAGTTTTAGGCGGAATTTATAGCGGTTTTCCCCTTGCTTAGCTGCTGGTTCAGGTATCTCAAGTTGAGGGTCGCTTTGCGCGTAGCGCATGGTTAATTCATCAAAATCACACACACCACATTGGCTACATTTACCGTTGCGGCAATCGGGGGTGTATTCGAGTTCAAGGGCCTTATGTCGTTCGCCGATGAAATACTCTTTGGGTACGCCGCAATGGAGATGGTCCCATGGCAGGGTTTCATCCTCTTCACGTTGGCGTAGGTAAAACAGCGGGTCAAGGCCGCAGTCGGTGAGTGCTTGCTGCCAGAGATCAAAGTCGAACTGTTCACGCCAGCCATCGAAACGGCAGCCGAGTTCTACGGCGCGTTGTAGCACTTTGCCTAACCGGCGGTCGCCACGGGCAAAGACCCCTTCTAAAATGGAGAGCTTGGCTTCGTGCCACTTTAGGCGCAGTTTTTTCTTTTGGAGAGCGTTGCGCAAATACTGCTGGCGCTCAAGGGTTTGCTCCATATTGAGCTGAGCGTCCCACTGAAAGGGCGTGTGCGGTTTCGGTACAAAAGTTGAAACCGAAACATTGACATCGCCGCCGCCCTCGGTGCCTTTCGAGCTGCGCTTGACCTGAAACGAAAGATCGACAATGCCGTCGAGGTCTTCGCGGGTTTCGGTGGGTAGGCCCATCATAAAGTAGAGTTTAATTACTCGCCAGCCAAGGGTGTAGATGGTGCGGCTAGTGGTAAGCAGATCTTCCGCTTTGATCCCTTTATTGATCACTTGGCGTAGGCGCTCAGTGCCTGCTTCGGGGGCGAGGGTGAAGCCAGTCTTGCGTACTTTTTTCACCTGCTCAATCAGCTCGTCGGTGAGGGAGCCAACGCGCAAGCTGGGTAGCGATACCGCCACGCGCTCGTTGGCGTAGCGATCCATCAGGTTTTTCAGCAGTGGCTCAATAGCGCTGTAGTCGCCTGATGATAGCGATAGCAGTGACACTTCATCGTAACCACTGTGCTTGAGCGATTGATCGATGATGTTGGTGATGGTTGAGGCTTGGCGCTCACGCACTGGGCGGTAGATGTAGCCGGCTTGGCAAAAGCGACAGCCACGGGTGCAGCCTCGGGCAATTTCCATCGCCACACGGTCATGAACGGTGTTCATGAATGGCACGAGTGGATTAGTTGGGTACGCGGCTTTGTCCAAATCTTTGACAAAACGGCGGGTAACACTGGTGTAATCGTCGTGCACAGGGGTGATCTGGTCCACTTGTCCCTGCTCGGTATAGCTGACCTCAAACAGATGTGGCACATAGATGCCGTCGATCTGGCGTAAACGATCGTACAATTGCTCGCGCGTCTCATTGGCCTTGCGGCTGTCGCGAACGGCTTCAGATAGCTCAAGAACCGCCTCTTCTCCATCACCAATGAGAGCACAATCGATAAAGTCGGCCAGTGGTTCCGGATTGAAAGCACACGGACCACCGACAATGATCAGCGGGTGGCTGTCATCACGTTGGCTACGCAGTTGCGGAATGCCGGAGAGATTGAGCATGTTGAGCACGTTGGTGTAGCACAACTCATATTGGAGGCTAAAGCCAACAATGTCGAAATTGGCCAACGGTGTATTGCTTTCAAGGCTCGCTAATGGCGTGTTGTCCGCACGCATCATCTCTTCCATGTCGGGCCACGGGCAATAAGCGCGCTCGGCGGCAATCCATTCTGGCTGGTTTAAAACATGATACAAAATCGCTGAACCAATATGGCTCATGCCGATCTCATACGTATCAGGAAACGCGAGGGCGAAACGGATATCTACCGTGGCGTGATCTTTGGTAATGGTTCCCGCCTCACCACCGAGGTAGCGAGCAGGGCGATTTACATGGAGCAGGGCGTCGCAGCAATTCATTCGTTGTCTTTCGAGTGGTTCATGTTAAATTAACGCTCTCGTTGAACCGTTAGTGGCTCAGTTGTTGGTGACGTTAATAATTCGAGTTGAAATAATCGTAATTGAACAATCTACAATGGTGGAACAGGCACTGACAAGCACTTTCACCATTGAGGATGCTTTTGAAGAAAGATAATCACATGACTGCTCCTAATAATCCGCTACACATTACTCAACCTGAGGTGGATCTTCACGTTCATACTGTCGCTTCAGGTCATGCCTATAGCACCATCGAAGAGATCACCCGCGCCGCTGCGCAAAAAGGGCTCAAAGGGGTGGGGATGACCGATCACGGCCCCTCCATGCCTGCCGCGCCGCACGAATATCACTTTATGGGCTTGCGCTTTATCCCTGAAGTGCTCGGTGGTATTAGGGTGTTTAAAGGGGTGGAAGCCAATATCCTCGATAACGGCAAGATTGACCTAGCCGATGAGTTTCTATGTAATTTAGATGTCGTACTTGCTGGATTTCATGCCGATTGTGGCTATAGTGGAACCACGCGCAGCGATCATACTAAAAATATGATGCAAGTGATGGAGCACCCGCGAGTGCATATCATTTCGCATCCTGGCAATCCTGAATTCCCCATTGACCATGAAGCGGTGGTTAGGCAAGCCGTTGCCACGGGTACAGCATTAGAGATCAATAGTTCATCGTTTACCAATGCTCGCTGTGGCAGTAAACCTCAGTGTATTGAAATTGCCCGGCTGTGTGCCGAGTACGGTGCGTTGATCGCCATCGGTAGCGATTCCCATATCGCCCAAGCCGTTGGTGATGTTGCCCCCGCCATTGAGGTGGCTGAACAAGCAGGTATCTCACCTGAGAAGGTGGTCAATCGCACCTTGGAATCGACCCTCGCCTTTCTCAACGTTGAAGGGATCATCAAGCTATGAACCTCCTCGCAGCACGGCAGCAAATTGTCGACTATGGCCTAAAAATGGTGTCGTCGGGTTTGACCACTGGCAGCGGTGGCAACCTGAGTATTCTCGATGTTGAAAGCGACCTCATTGCCATTGGCCCCAGCGGTATCGATTACGCCAATGTGGGCGTTGAAGATGTGGTGATTGTTAATCGTGACGGTGAAGTCGTTGAAGGGCAATGGAAACCCTCCAGTGAGTTGAGCTTTCATCTCGCTCTCTATAAGCAGCGCCCTGAGATTACCGCCGTCGTCCACACCCATTCGGTGTACGCAACCACCATGGCTTGCTTGAATTGGGAGATCCCTGCGGTACATTACCTTGTCGCTTTTTCAGGCGATAAAGTTCCCCTTGCTCCCTATGCCACCTTTGGTAGCGATGATTTGGCCACCAGTGTTGCCGATCACATCGGTAGCTATAATGCCCTGCTGTTGGCCAATCATGGCTTAGTGACCATTGGCAGCGATATGTCTAGCGCGTTCAATGTTGCTGAAGAGATTGAACTGGTCGCTAGAATTTACTATCAGGCTAAATCGATTGGTCAACCGGTGCTGGTTGCCGCCGATGAGATGGAGCGAGTGGTGGAGAAGTTTGCTAGTTATGGTCAGCAGAATGAAGAGTAGTCGTGTTTTCTAATTAGGGCAACAGGCACAGGATATTTCACGTTATGGTCACCCGAGGGTGATTTTAGCTTACTTGCTTGAACCAGCGCGAGGTGTGTGATGAGATCTCTTTTTTTTATTCTGATGGTTGTGGTTACTTGGATGGTTTGCCAACCTGTTTTTGCCGTTGAGCTCGGTGCTGATTCAACCGCCAACACGGAGCCAGCTGTAACCTTTCCTGGTCGGGCTGAAGTTGTCTCACGCCTTGCAACTCTGAGCACATTTGTTGAGAATACGCAAAGTCAGCTCGAAGAGGTTATCGATATCGAGCGAATTCGTCGCGATTTGGCTAAGGTGTTGGCGCGGCAGGTTTCCCTTGATGAACGGATTAAAGAACTTGGTGATTTCGATGGCTGGTCATTTGAGCGGTTGTTAGAGAATAAAAACGTTCTGACCATTCATAATTATAATCTCGGTGCCATTTTTGATTCCCTTACGGATCAATTGGCAAAGGTTGAAGAGTTAAGGCTCTCGTGGCAACAAAAGAAAACGTTTTGGCTCGATTGGGAAAAACACTTGAATTCACAGGGCGAAGTGCTGTCAATTCAAGAGTTTAAGCTGGCAAAGCAGTACGCTGCAACGATTTTAGAACAGATCAACGAAGCGAGCGGTCCGCTGATTAGTGTGCAACAAGAGGTGCGTGGTGTGCAGGACCGTAATCAAATTGTGGTACGGCAAATTGATAGCGGCCTAAAGAATCTGCGCGGTAAAACGTTTCAAAAATCGGCGTTATCTTTTTTTCATCAGGAATATTATTCTCAATTCAATTCTGAATTATTCGACCAACTCAAAAGTAATTTCAATCTCGTCGAGTGGGTTCGGCGCAGTTACCTCAAGGATTACTGGTGGGTTTTGTTGATGCAGTTGAGTCTCTGCCTTACCCTTGCCATTAGCTTACGTAACCATCGCTCCGTAAAAAATGATACCTCGCAATGGAATGTTCTATTTCGCCACCCGTGGGCGTCAGGTTTATTTGTCGCGTTTGCTATTTTTAGTCCGTTGTATAAAGCGCCACCACTGGCGTGGACATTTTATCTCGTTGCCATCAGTGTTCTTAGTGTCAGCCTCTTGATCTCTGAAATTGTGGTTGCCACGCGGCATAAAATTTTGGTTTGGTTGTTGGCGTCAATTTATCTTTCGTCTGTTTTTTTCAAAGTGATTGAACTGCCTTTACCCATCTTCCGCTTATATATGATCGCCCTGTCTGTTGTCGGTGTTCCATTACTCGCTTGGATGTGTGTTGTTGGTCGTCGTCATGGTGATTCGTGGCATCTTATTTATGGCCTGCGTTGTGGCAATCTTTTTCTGCTAACCTCACTTTTCGCTCAGCTAGGTGGCTTTAGTACGCTGTCCTTTCAGTTGATCGATTTATCTATCAAAACAGTTTTTGTGGTCTTAATGATCCTGATGGTTGATCGCCTCGTTCGCGGTGGAATCGATTATTCACTTACTCATCAGAAAAGTCGTCGGTTACAATTTATCCGTTTGTTTGGTGACTCGTTAGCGGTGAGATTAAATCATATGCTGCGCGCGGTGCTGTATTCCTATGGATTGCTCTATCTCATTCAGATATGGGGTGGAAGTGATAACTTTTCCAGTACGTGGTTGAAACTTAAAGATCTTGGGTTCGTTGTTGCCGAAATTCCGCTAACGATTGGCACCTTAATCATGGTTATTGTTGTCATGTATCTAGCGGTGACCTTGTCGTGGTTGCTGCGTTCAGCGCTCGATGTTGAAATTGTTGGCCCGCGTTACATGGATCGTGGCGTGCGCGATTCCATCAAAACACTTTTGCATTATATGATCATTTCGTGTGGTCTCCTGTTTACCCTCGGTGCTGCTGGAATTGGGTTGCAAAATTTTGCTGTGATTGCTGGGGCATTAAGTATTGGTATTGGCTTTGGCTTGCAAAACATCGTCAATAATTTTATCAGTGGTTTGATCTTGCTCTTTGAGCGCCCAGTGAAAATTGGTGATCGTATTGACCTTGGTGGTGAGCGGGCCGTTGTTCGAAAAATTGGTCTGCGCTCAACAGTGATCGAAACGTACAATCAAGCTGAAATTATTGTTCCGAACAGCCAATTGATCTCGGAAAAAGTGACCAATTTGACTCTGACGAATACCACGACACGAATTGTTCTTAGTATTGGTGCGGCGTATGGTGAAGATATGGATCATGTTTTGGCTATTCTTAGGGAGGAGGCCGAAAAGCATTCTCAGGTGTTAAAGCACCCCGAACCGTCACCCATATTTGTTGGTTTTGGCGACAGCTCTCTCGATTTTCAACTGCGAGTGTGGCTGGCAAACTTTGACCAAAGTTTCGTTGTCAAGAGCGAGCTGGGCGTGTCTATCTACAAACGTTTTGAGTTGGAAGGGATTACGATCCCTTTCCCGCAGCGCGATTTGCATATTAATTCTGTTGCCGATGATGTGATGAGAGGCTGGCACGGGGGCGCAGGGCAGGCACTCGAACCAACGCGGGATGCAGAAGAGGGCCAAGACAATCGCGGCGAAGGTAACGGTGATCGGCCAGAGTTGTAACGTTCTGTACAGCTTCATTCTCAATATTCATTGTCAGGTGGTTGTTTTACCGAAACGGTCAATTCGACCAAGGGAGACATTATGCAGATTATAGCTATCGATAACATGCGCGGTGATCTGACCCAGCTAGCGAAAGAACTTGCCGCTGTTCTCGGTGTCACCCCTTATGAAGCACGGGCGCGGGTGGCTATCCCTAGTGGCGGTCCTGCCGTCGTTGCCAGTTTCGCCAGTGATGATCTCGCCGCCACCTGCGTGTCCGATTTAACCGCTGCGGGGTTCGAAGCGCTTTGTCTCGATTCGTCTGAATTAGAACAGGATTCGAGTCGCTTTATTGTCCAGCGTTTGAGTTTTGCGACTGACGCATTACGCCTGTGGAATCAGGATGGGCAGCAACTATCGCTGAACTATTGCGATGTTGAATTGTTGCTACGAGGGGCTGGAATTATCAATTGCGTTGAATGTGAAACAGTGACCAGTAAAAAATTTGCTGTCGGCCGAGCCTTAGCCACTGGTGGCTTAATGATGCGTAAAAAAGTGACCCGCACCACAGAGAAAGTCAACTCTGAGCGTCAGCCCTTTTGTCATCTCTATGCTCAGGGGTTGCCCGCCATGGTGCTGCGGCAAGATACTCTCGATTACACAGCCCTTGGTTGCGAATGCAAGTTGAGTCAAACGGAAAATTTTAATTGGATCTGTAGTGAATTACGCCGTTTGTGTGGTTCGGCGCGCTGGGATGAGCGCTTGCAGACTCGACCACAGTTGGCGCAGTTGTTAGGCCCTGTGTTTGACCCCGAATGTGACCTTGATTTGGCCATCTCCTTGGTCGTCAAAAGTTGCATGAGATAAGTGGACAGCGGATTGACTTTGACTCAGCTTAACCTTGGTTTTCCCTGATATAGGCCAAACACGATTCCGCATCAACGGCAACCACTTGATCAATCATCATCAAGTTATGCGAAAGTTTAAAATCCTCAATGGTTTTCCCATCGTCACAGAGTGTCGCACCCTCATCGAGTTGTTGCTTCTCTCTGATCCGTACGATCATCTCCCGACAATCGGCGGCATAACAGTACACCAGTTTGCCGAGTGCCGTCGCATAGCCAACTTCAAAAACAGTTCCTGAATCGGGTTCAAGGCCGCGAAAAGGGTTCAGGTTGGCCATGACAATATCAGCCGATTCGATCAGCTTGATATTGGCATCACGAATCTCTTTGGCTATCTCATAGGGGGAGCCTTGATTGTCGATAACGTTGTCGAGGGGGAATAAGCCGATAAAGCCGTATTCAGCGGCGAGTTTTTTAAGTCCTTCACCAACGCGGAGGGCATCGGGTTCGAAAACATCGGGGCCAGCAAGGTAAATTTTTTGCATGATTATCTCTCCATTTGTTTGCTGAAGGTGTTTTGTGCCACTGGAGTATAACGATCTAGTCAAGGTTTTTGCTACAGAGAAACAAGGTTGGAACCTTTACTCAATCAAAATATTCACTACCGTGTTGACGAATCAAAACCAATTCGGAGGCCTAAAGGCCGACGAGCCGCAATGCTGTGGATGAGGGAAGGGGCAACATTTAGGTAGAGAGCGGCCCGCTATAGGCGTGAACTTCAAGGCCATTTTTCTTACTTTTTTTTGGCCAGTGAAAAAAGTACGTCGGCTGCGAGACGAGACCCGCGAACTTGGTTTTTGTTTGTAGTGGAATATGATCAACTTTGAACAGCTGATAATAACCACCATTGGCTGAAGTAATTCGGGGTTGCGCCCCCGATCGTCGCCCTACTTTTAGCGTCATCCAAAAGTAGGCAAAACATGACCCACAGTTGTCTTGCCCTTCGGGGACCCTCACTTCAATCGCTACCACCGAGAAACCCGTAAAAACTCGCTGCGCTCAGACAGTTTACGGGTGATCATTCTCGTTGGCGCTCATTGCGTTCGGCTGCGGCAAATGGGGGAGAGGGGCACTAACTGTAATGAATAGCGCCCCCCATCTTTCCCATCATAAAAGAGAATACTCAAAGCAACAAGCCCGTTAAAAACTCAATGCAAGTTGCACCGTCCCAACATGGGTCGGCACACCCTCATCCCCTTTAGCATCGTCATGTAGATATTCCACCGCCACCATCACCTGATCATAGAGTGCATAGGATGTCGTCATACCATAACGAACCGCATCATCTTGAAAATCTTCCGCCTGCTCATAGCGCGTTGCTAGCAACAGATCTTTGGTTGGCTGCCAACCGAGTTCGACAGTCCAAGCGCGGGGTTGATCACCGCTGAGGTCTTCACCGCCAGCAACCGTTGGCGCATCAAAGTGGCGCAGCGCTGAGATGATTTCAGCATCGAAGCTCCACGCACCGATGGCAACGTTGACATAGGCACCGGCGGCTGGCACATCGTGACCGTACAGCGAACTATCGCCGACCAGTTCAATATCGCTTTCGGCAAGGTCATTCATGTACGAGGCACCGAGAGTGAGGGCCGAATGTGGTTGGATTTCAATGGCGGCGACCCAGCTGTCGACATGGTCATCGTTGTCGTTGCTATTGGTATCACCGTTAAACACCGCCAGTTTGCTGGTCATTTTATCGCAGCTGAACTCAAGCAATACGGCAGAGTCGCGTGTTTCTGCCAGATCAAGAGTCAAGCCATCGCTGATCATGTTGGTATTGAAGTTGCCAAAGGGCAGATACAATCGACCCGCATGGAGTGTTAATTCATGGCCGAGTACCGGCCTCGGTGCGGTCAATGAGATCACCGCTTCGTCAATGTTGACATCGTCATCACCATCTTCCCACAATAGCAGCACGTGGGCGTGGACCAACTCGTTGAGGCTGGCTTCGATGCCAAGCTCAACGGTCGCCAGAGCCAGATCGCTGCTGTCATCACCACCCTCGAACTTTTCGTAACTACCTTCCACTTCAACCAGCCCGGTCAAGCTGAGACCACTTTGGCCGTTAATCAGTGAAAATGATTGCTGTGGGTGATCGATATCGTGTTTTTCGAGTTGCTCAATTCGCCGCTTTAAATTGGCGATCTCTGTTTGGGTGTCGGGATGATCTGCCCATGCTGAACTACAGAATTGTGATAGGAGCATAATTATTACAAAAGACAGTGGTACGAGTTTAGACACAAGGGCCTCCTTGATTAAAATATACGTGAAATTATTTGCCGCAGCGGCATTGACCGCAGCCGCTGCATCCCGCTAGTTCCTGTTGGCAGCGCGGACAATTACGCCAACCATGATTTTCCAATACGCAGCCGCAGTTTGGGCACGCTTTGGGTTCGGTTGCCGTTTGAGCTTGGTTGTTTTGTTTTAGCATCATGGTGTCCTCCACCAATGTTAGGTTGTTGAGAGATCGTTGGTTGTTACAGCACTAGTTGGGCGAGCAGGCCGCCAACGCTAAAGGCGATAACCCAAGCACCAAGCCAGATGGTCATGGCTTCTTTCACACCGCGCTCTTTAAACAGGATCATCAAGCTGGCGATACAGGGGACAAACAGGGTGATCACCACCAGTGATACCACCACTTGCCACGGGCTCAGGGCCAGTTCAGTAAGTCCGGCTGCACCGAAATCGCGGCGTACCATCCCCATAACAAAGGCGGTGGAGGCTTCCGCAGGCAGATGCAACCAGTCGACGGTAAGCGGTGCCACCAACTTTTGCCACAGGGCTAAGCCGCCACTGATTTGGAGTGTTGAGACACCCAGAGCACCGACGATAAACCACACATAGGCTTCCTTCATAAAGAAGTAGGTGCGCACGCTGGTTTTACGCAGAACGTTGCCCAGCCGCGGTAGCCGCATCGGTGGTAGATCAATCAGTAGTGCCGAACTCGTGCCGGGGAGCACGTGGTTGAGCACGGTGCCGATCACCGCCAAACAGACAAAGATCACCGCCGCATAAGCGAGACTGAGTTGGATGCCGACAGCGGCCAACATGCCGAAAATAACACCGAGTTGAGCACTGCACGGAATCACAAAATTGAGGATCGCCGTGGCGATGGTCCGTTCGCGACTCGAACCGAGCAGTCGGGTGGTGATGGTGCCAAGCTGTACGCAGCCAAAACCGAGGATCACCGGAATCACCGCACGACCGTTAAGGCCGATGGTGTTCAGCAGGCGATCAACCAACGTTGCTAAACGGGGCAAGTAGCCTGAATCTTCAAGGATGGATAGGGCAACATAAAAGCCGAGCACCAGTGGTAGTAGCAAGCCGAGTAGATAGGTGACGGTCATGGTTAACACGCCGAATTCACCGATGAGGATTTGGCCGAGCACCGAACCCTCACTGACCCAGCCGCCAACTAAATTGCGAATCCACGGTTCCCAGTAGCCTTGCATGATGGTCTCTTCGGTGAGACCAACAATTTCGCCTGCCACCCAAACACCGATCAATTCGTAACAGCCCCACAGTACGGCAAGCAAAATGGGGATACCGGTCAATGGCGATAGACAGCAACGACCAAGAAATTCACGAAATTGACGTTTTTCGCTCGGGCGGTTCACCGTTTCAGCCAGAATGTCATCAGCGCGTTGACGACGCCATAGGTAGCTCTGCTCCCGTTCTGCTAACGGTTCAATACCGTGACGCTTAGCGACATTCCAATCACCTTCAAGAACCAGCAATGCTTCGGGGCGGGTGTCGACACGACTAAGCAGTTGCACAACCTTCTCGTCGATTTTTGGGTTAGAAATACCCGGGCGCGCTAAATCTAAGGCTGCATAGACCTCTTTGATCCCCAATCCCTTGATGGCAGTGGTGGCGATGATCGGTACGCCGAGTTGTTGTTCCAATTTTTGAATGTCGATGATGATGCCAGCTGCTGCCGCTTCATCGCAGAAGTTCAGCGCCACCACCATTGGAATCTGCATGTCGATCACCTGTAATGTCAGAAACAGGTCGCGCTCTAAGTGGGTGGCATCGATGATGTTGACGACGGTATCGGCACCGAGAATAACATCGCGGGCGACACGCTCTTCGTCATTAAACGACGACACGCCATAAACGCCGGGAGTATCAAACAGGGCATCGTCACCAATCTGGCTGCTTTGAATTTCAACCGTAGTACCAGGGAAGTTGGATACATCGGCGTAGATACCGCTCCATGAACTGAAAAAGATCGATTTCCCAACATTGGGGTTACCGACGAGAACAATTTTTCGTTTCGCGGCGAGGTCATCAAAAATGGGGGCGCTGTGGGGTGCATTCATGGGTCGCTCTCCTGACTATTGTTTAACGTGAACTTGGTTGGCAAGGGTGCGACCAAGGGCGATCTCTTGACCTGCAAACTGTAGAACCACTGGGCCGAACGGTAGTCGGCAATGACATTTTATTTCACTACCAGTCGTGATACCGAAGCGTAAGAGTTGGGTGCGGAGATTTTCATCAGGGATATGGCTGATTCGTGCTTTTTGACCTTGGATTAGATCGCTGAGGCTCATGGTGTGGCTCCTTGGTTTTTGAAAAGATTACGATTTTGATAATCGGTTTCATTAAGCTAGAGAAGTGTTGCTGTTGTGTCAATAAGAAAATGAAAGTCTTTATCAGTTGGTTTGTATGTATTTGATTTTATAGGTAGTAATTGTGTCTTTTTGTTTGTGTGTTGGTTTTGAGAGGTTTTAGCCTTGGAAAGTGATCACCGACCACTGGCACACGCAAGCAAAATATCTTTATCTTGTTGAGCTATTCCGCTATAAATACCAGAAATGTATTTTTTTAAACTAATGGTTAACAGGGGAACACATGAGTAAAAATCAAATTGGTTTCAACGAAACAAAACAACTTCTAAGCAGTTATCACATCTCTGTACCGGGAGAGATGGCGCAAAATATTGAAGAGGTGCTAGCAACAGCAGAAAAAATAGGTTTCCCCGTTGTTATGAAAGGGATCTCTGCGCAAATTATCCACAAGAGCGATGTTGGCTGCGTTTTTCTAAATCTTCAAGATCCTGAAGCACTAAAAAATGCCTATCAACAGTTGTTGTTGAATGTCCAAAGCGTTGGCGTCGAAACTCTGGACGGTGTTTTGGTGCAACCAATGGCTAAAAATGGGTTGGAAATACTTGTCGGTGCCAAGCAGGACCCAGCTTTTGGACCCGTTGTGATGGTAGGCCTCGGTGGTAAAAATGTTGAATTGCTTGCCGATGTTGCCCTCGGTGTTGGCGTTTTGACCCGCGACGATGTTGTCGACATGTTGTCTCAAACCAAGGCTGGTCAAATATTAGATGGCTACCGTGGTGATGTGTTCGACAAAGAATCGATCATCGATCTGGCTATAAATATTTCCCGTCTCATGGCCGATCATCCTGAGATTCATGAACTTGATCTCAACCCCGTTATTGTCTATGACAATGATGTCAGCATTGTTGATACACGGGTGATTGAGGGCGAGCCAGTGATTCGTCCTCTCCCGAGTGAGCATTTGGCAGAAAAACTGAAAAGTCTTCAGGCTATTTTCACCCCCAAATCGGTTGCCATCGTTGGAGCCTCACGTCCTGGAACAATGGGTGGGATCATCTTGAAAAACTCAATGCGCATCGACAAAATTTTTCCAGTTCATCCGCGCCTGACAACCATTCAAGGGCTAACCTGCTATCCGTCACTGAGCGACCTTCCTGAAGTTCCAGATGTTGGTGTTTTTGCTGTCAATGCTGAGGAAACAGTGCGCTGTTTCGAAGAGTTCTGCAAAATGGGCGGTAAAGGAGCCATTATTTTCAGCGATGGCTTTGCCGAAGCAGGAAGGTCTGATCTAGAGGATCGCTTGATCCAGCTGAGCAAACAATACAATGTGGCCTATATCGGCCCCAACTGTATGGGGGTGATCGATAATTTTACCGGGCTGAATACCTTCTATATTCCGTCACAGCGTACCAGCGTTATTGATCAAGCAAACGGTATCGGTATCATCTCTCAAAGTGGTGGCGTAAGCCTCGAATTAAAAGAGATGCTCAAAGCCGATGAGGTCAATTTAGGTCAATGTGTTTCGTGCGGTAACGCCAGTAGTGTCAGCGTAACGAATATTCTTGCCCACATGGGTGAAGATCCGCGGATAAAAATTATCGCTATCTATCTTGAAGGGGTTGAAAACGGCTACGAATTTATGGAGGTTTGCCGTCAGGTTGCGAACAAGAAGCCAATTATCATCGTTAAGGGTGGTGCTGGTGGCGGGGCTGCTGCGACCCTGTCGCATACTGCGACTTTAGCTGGCAGCCATGAAGCCTTTCGCGCAGCGTGCCGTCAGGCAGGTGTCTACCTTATCGAAGAGTTGACGGAAGATACAAAGATCTTGGTTAACATCTTATCGATCCTAACGACTCAACCGTTAGCGCATGGCAAGCGTGTTGGCATCGTTAGTGTCGGTGGTGGTTCGGGTATTTTATTAGCCGACCAAGTTACCTCTGTCGGCTTGCCGCTGGCACGTTATGCCCCGCAAACTCAAGATAAGTTGCGTGAGCTGATTAGTGATAATATGGGCAGTGCAGATCACGTTGATAAAGAGCATATTTTACAGGGGATCGGCGGTAATCCCATCGATCTATTCGGTAACTGCCGCGATGAGCGGTTGATCGATACCTTACGTATCGTCGATGAAGACCCTAACACCGACATCATCCTCAGTGCGATCTATTTTCAGGTGCCAACCCTTTCGGAGTATTTGCCTGAAAAACTCGCCGATCTACGCTCAGAACTGAAAAAACCATTGATCGTTTCACCTCGAGGGTTTTCTGACTACATATCAAAGTGCCGTCAATACTTGTACAGTAAAAAGTTTCATACCTATACTGTCCCGATGATGAAACCGATGGGGATTGCTCTTGATATCTGGGATAGATACAAGATCTCTTTTTGTGACACCGATTCTGAATAAATAGTAAAAAAATGGGACCGGCCCGTAACATCGGAGCGGTCCCACTTTTATACGGATTAAATATCACCAGTGTTTTGTGCCGACGATTTGTTGATACTTACTTGTCCATATTGTCATCTTGATAATACGCAGACTTCCTTCGCTTGAAAGCCCTCTTTTTCTGAAACTGTTCCGTTTGTTTCTTCACGGGTGGCAGCGGCGACTGTTGTTGGCGATAGGCACATTCTTCTGGCAACCACTCCACCGTTGCCACTGTTTCTGGCGTGAGTTGTTGACAGTTCTCACCGACGTTGAATCGCTTGTCATAGACCTTACATTCGTGACTATGGAGATCGAGATAGCGGCATGGAACAGGTGTGCTAACAACTCGACCGCTTTGATTACGAATTTTTTCATAGCAGCACAAACCACAGCGATTACAGATATCTTCCCACTGTTGTTTGAGCGTTTCTGCCGCTGTTAATTTGCTGCTGTCATCTTGCCTATTCAATTTAGGTTGCTTCACTTGGCCTCGTTTATCCTGTTGCTTTTCCCGTTGAACGCTCGCCACGAACATATTGCAGTACTTGACCTTTATACGATTGAGTAGAATTGATATGAGGTAGCGCCTTACTTTGGTTAAGGTGATAACCTAATGTCACCATCACTTTGCTAAATTTAGCATGATGACCGCGACCCGGATCAACGATAATCACCTTACACTTGTCATTTGCATGCTGCTCAATGAACGAGGCTAACATGTTTACATGATCACGTTCGTAGAGGATATCGCTACCTATAATTAAATCAAATAGGCCGAGATCACTAACTTTATCGCTCCAACCTGTGCGCACAAAAGGGATTTTTTCGTCGTGATTGAGAAGGGTGTTGCTGTTGAGAAAACCTTCCACTTCTGGGTGGTAATCGGTGGCGGTAATATCAGCATGGCGATGGTTAAGGACTAAACTCGTTAAGCCAATACCGCAGCCCACCTCAAGTATCCGCTGGTTTTCGATAGGATAGTCAAACATAAGATGGGCAAGGACTTCGCTTGATTCCCATACCCTGCCAAATAACGGCCAACTTGCAGAGCAGATACCGAGTTGTTCAGCGATACCTTCGTCGTCGCTAAACTGTTGTAGATCTCGTAGCACTCTAAGGTGAATATCTACCTCACCAAACTCAATAGTTTGGTACTTAATCCGTAACGCTGCCATGAAATACTCATCTGTGAAATTCATCCGCAACGCGTCAACAATACGCGAATTCGTTACGTAGAAATAGCCACAACATCTGTAGAATTAATGTCTGGCCTAGGAGGTGTAGGGGTGGTTTTTGTGCAAATTCTTTACTCACGCACTTCATGAGTATAGGATGTTTGCGGGCTAAAAGATATGGCAGAGTTTTTTCTGATCAAAATCGTTATTTTATATAATTGGAATTACCCTTAAAAAGTGTTGTCTCAATCGTAACTCCCCATTTAACGTGATAAGGACTCGAATGAAAAACGTAATTGTCGTCTGTTTGCTCATGATGGTTGTTGTTTTATCGACGCAGGCTTTTGCTGATGACCGCCCTCATTTAGTGGATGTTGGTGCCGATAAATGTATTCCGTGTATTAAAATGGCACCGATCCTAGATGCCTTAAAAGAGGATTTTGCTGGGCAGTTTGATGTCACCTTTGTTGATGCGTGGAAAAATCGAGACGAGGCGGCTAAATATCATGTGCGCATGATTCCGACGCAAATTTTCTATGCTGCTGACGGCAAAGAGCTTTATCGGCATACTGGCTTTTTCCCACGCCAAGCGATCCTTAATCAATGGCAGAAGTTGGGCTATGAATTTAAGGATGAATAATCATGGTTGAGCAACTGCTGACCCTCATGAGTGAGGCGGTTTACGCGACACCAGCCATCGCCCTGATTGCCGCAGCAGGCTGGGGAGTTTTGAGTATTGTCCTCTCCCCCTGTCACTTGGCAAGTATTCCGTTGATTGTCGGCTTTATTGATGGTCAAGGCCGCATGAGCACCCGCCGCGCGTTCGTTATCTCCAATCTGTTTGCCATCGGTATTTTACTCTCCATCGCCATTATTGGTTTGTTAACGGCCCTCGCTGGTCGAATGCTCGGCGATCTTGGCCCCTATGGTAACTGGTTGGTTGCCGCTATCTTTTTGCTGTTCGGCTTGCATCTTTGGGGGTTGATTCCCATGCCGTGGTCCGGAGTTGGGCAGGTCAATATGGCCCGTAAGGGGATGTTTGCCGCGTTTATCCTTGGTTTAATTTTTGGTATCGCCCTCGGACCATGTACTTTTGCTTTTATGGGGCCTGTTTTGGGTGTAGCTTTTGCCGAAGCCAGCCAGAGTATGACCTTTGCTGTTGCCTTATTGTTGGCCTACGGCATTGGCCATTGTGCGGTGATTGTTTTAGCGGGAACGTTTACCGAGAAGGTGCAGCACTATCTCAATTGGAGTGAAGGTTCTCAGGGGGCGTTGTGGTTGAAGCGGGTGTGTGGGTTGCTGGTGATTGCGGGTGGTGTTTGGATGATCTATACCGCGAATTAAGTTGGCGACTTTTTGCTTCGTTTTTTGCATTGACTGTAAAGTGGTCACTGACCACTGGAGCATAACGATACTGTTGTAGCTTCACCTGCAGCGAAACAATTTAGGTGCCACCTCAAAGCTAGAAAACCCCACACAGTCAAATTACTCTATACCACCATAACGAATGGAAACCGATTTGGAGGTCTAAAGGCCGACAAG
>Ga0193956_1000161_pt1 | contig 31865 bp, 27 predicted proteins | sample BB_7_MG_FD_140358 | JGI IMG/M metagenome (GOLD analysis project Ga0193956, IMG submission 140358) | Microbial mat bacterial communities from the Broadkill River, Lewes, Delaware, United States - BB_7_MG | ecosystem: Environmental > Aquatic > Freshwater > River > Microbial mats | place: USA...
AAATTCATTGCACTAAAGCTTCGCCCTTGGCGAGAACTTATTTTACTTTATTGTTTTCGTTAAATGGAACAAGTCCCTTTTAAATTCATTGCACTAAAGCTTCGCCCTTGGCGAGATTTTCTTACTCATGTCTTCACATTTTGCAATAATTAATCTTATTTTACTATAATATGTTAAATATTTTATAAAGGGCTTCATATGCTTAGTATCATAGTCTTCACACTTTTTATATCCTTAATATGTAATATTATTCTTAAAAAATTTGGACTACCTACTATCATAGGATATATAATTACTGGTGTCATTATAGCTTATGGTTTTAATTTACATGATGCTGTTCATAACCATGACTTAAAAATAATCGCTGAATTTGGCGTCGTCTTTTTAATGTTTACGATTGGACTAGAGTTTTCTATAGGACATCTTAAAAGAATGAAATATGAAGTATTTGTAGCGGGAACAATGCAAATCCTAATTACTACGCTAATTGCATATATCATAAGTTATCATTTAGTTGGTCTAGAGCAAAAGATGTCAATAGTAATTGCCCTAGCAATTGCTCTTTCTTCAACTGCAATTGTTTTAAAAACTTTTAATGATACTGGAGAAATAAACAAACGATATGGTCAAAGAGCTTTAGGTATATTAATTATGCAAGATATTGCAGTAATCCCTATTTTACTTTTATTAGGTTTTTTAGCGACTGATGATGGAAATGTATCAGAAATACTCATGAATACATTAAGCAATGCCGCAATTCTTACAGCAGTTCTTTATATTTCTGGTAAATTTTTGTTAGAAAAATTTTTTATTTTGATTACAAAAACAAACTCCGATGAACTTTTTATTGGTACTATTTTATTTTTAGCTATTGGTTCTTCTTTTCTAGCGCATGAATTAGGCTTTTCCTATTCACTTGGTGCATTTATAGCAGGTATGCTTATATCTGAAACTAAATTTAAACATCAAGCAGAGGCAGATTTAATACCTTTTAGAGATTTACTGCTTGGGGTGTTTTTTATAACTGTGGGGATGCAAATAAACTTTCTAGTCATTGCTGAATATTTACATATAATTGCTTTACTATTAGCTGCAGCACTTAGTATAAAATTTATCATAATATTTACAATACTCAAATTTAATGAAAAAACAAAAACAAGCTTTAAAACAGCCCTTTCTCTTGTTCAAATAGGTGAATTTTCATTGGCAATTTTAGAACTTGCTCGTTCAAATGGACTCGTAACTGCACCATATAATCAAGTAATGATAGTTACGATTGTAATTTCTATGATACTTACACCAGTTCTTCTAAAAAATCTTACTAATATAACAGATAAGATAATCAAAAAAGATGATTCAGAGGTTATTACACCTAAATTTGTATCTGAAAATTTAAAAGATCATGTCATCATACTTGGTTTTGGTGAATTTGGGCAGAGCCTTGCAAAAGTATTTAAAGAAAAAGGTGAACTTTATATCATAGTTGAAAATGACATTTTCTCTTATTATAAAGGGGTCAATAACAATGAACCTATTATATTTGGTAATGCTTTGAAAAAAGAGATTTTAAAAAACACTTATCTTAAAAATGCAAAAAAAGTTATAATCGCAATAGATAATCCTAAAAAATTACATCAGATTTGTGAAACTATCCAAAAAGATGTTCCAAATGAAAAAATCGTGGTAAAGGTTCATAGCTATAGAGAAAAACAGAGTATTAAAGAGTTAAATATTGAAAATATTATAGTAGAAAATATAGAAACAAGTAAAGCTGCTCTTCAATTTTGTTAAGGGCAAGGTTTTTCAGTAAGAAATTTTCCAAAAGCCCAACCTATAGTAGAGTTATATTTTATTTTACACCATCTTGGATTTTCTTTTATTTTTTTTGCCAACTCATTTTCGCTTAGCGTTTGAAAATCTTTTAAACTAATACCCCCTTGGCAACCTAAATTTTCAAGACAAATAGTATTATGCGGTATATATGTTATTGGAGTTGCATCAAAGGTTGGTTTTTCTCGCAAAGTTAAATGATGCCCTTTCGCTACGCCCTCTACACCATAAAAAGTAGGACCATCTGCTGTAGCAAATACACTTAGAGGTAACAAACAAAGTATTATTACATTTTTTATCATATCTTAACCTTTCTAATCGTATTATACTATAAAGAGGTAATAATGAACTTATTTGACAAAAAAATCGATAGAATAAACACCTATTGTGAAAAATGGAACAAGTATAAAGGTCAAGATATAATCCCTATGTGGGTTGCAGATATGGACTTTAAGGCCCCACAGTGTATCATAGATGCTTTACATGTACGAGTGGAACATGGTGTTTTTGGATATACAAGTGTAGATGACGGTACTAATCAAGCAGTCATAGATTTTATTCAAAGGCATTATGATTGGCAAATAAACCCTGAATGGATAGTTTGGCTCCCAGGTGTTGTTCCTGGTATGAATATAGCGTGTCGGACTATAAAAACAGATGATGTTATCATCAATACCCCTATCTATCCCCACTTTGTAAAGGCACCACAAAATGCAAAGAAAAATATCATACAGGTACCTATCATAGAAAAAAACAATAGATGGACTATAGACTTTGTAGAGTTTGAGCGTAAAATAACTTCTACATGTAAACTGTTCATGTTTTGTAACCCTTATAATCCAGGTGGTACAGTTTTTACAAAAGAAGAGCTAGAAAAGATAAGTGCTATATGTATAAAACATGACCTCATAATTTGCTCAGATGAGATACATGCTGATTTAATTTTAAATCCTGATACAAAGCACATTCCTATTGCCTCACTAAATGAAGAGATAGCCCAAAGAAGTATAACCTTACTTGCGCCAAGTAAAACATTTAATATAGCAGGATTACAAAGCTCATTTGCTGTGATACCCGATGTACATGTAAGAAAAGACTTTAAAAGAGAACTTGCAGGACTTGCAAGCGAAATCAACTTACTTGCCATCACAGCAACTAGAGTTGCATACACCTCTTGTGATGTTTGGCTTGAAAAACTTAAAGTGTATTTGAAAGAAAACTTACAAATTGTACAAGAATTTGTAACAAAACAACCAAAATTAAAACTCTTAAACCAAGATGCAACTTACTTAGCATGGATAGACGCAAGTGCTTTACATGTAGAAAGTCCTTATGACTTCTTTTTAGAGCATGGTGTCGGACTTAGCCCAGGAGAACCATTTGGAGATAAAAACTTTGTTAGACTTAATTTTGGGACATCAAAAGAATTACTTTATCAAGGTTTAGAAAGAATGAGTAAAGCAATTGAAGAGCTATAATTAGCTCTTCTTCTCTTCTATCATTTTTCTAAGGTCTCTCACCTCTTCTAGTAACATATCTATTTTTCTACTATCCTCATGGATTTCATCTTGCATCTGTTTGTCTTGCATCTTCTGCATTTCACCGATGATAACTGCAACAAAAAGATTGAAAAATACAAATGCAGCTATAATGATAAAACTAACAAAATATACCCATGACCATGGATAAACTTCCATAGTCTCATACATAACATCAGTCCAGTCTTCAAAAGTAAATACTCTAAAAAGTGTTAGCATAGCAATCAAAAAGTTATCCCATAAGCCTGAAGGCATATCTGCGAAAATAAAACTTCCCATAATTGCATATATATAAAAAATAATAAAAAGCAATATAACGATATCTACAATAGAAGGTATTGCTCGTATAAGCATATCTATGATGGATTTGAGTTCTGGACGGGCAGTAAAAAGTCTAAGCACTCTAAAAACTCTTAAAAGTCTTGCTATTGCGGCAAATGAACTATTTTCTAAAGGCATCAAAGTTATCATGACAATGACAAAATCAAATATGTTCCAACCACTTTTAAAAAAGTTTAAAAACTTATCTTCTGCAGTCATTTTTATAATTAATTCAATCACAAAATATACAGTTACAATATAATCTAAAATATGAAGAAAATCACCTAAAGGTTGAGCTACAGTATCAAGGGTCTCAAAACCAAGGACAGAAGCATAAAAAATGATTATAGATGTTGTTAGATTAGAAAACCATCTAGAGTCTCTAATATCTTTTATTTTTAAAATAAATTTATTCATAGTTTGCCTGAAGGGAAGAGGCTTTTTGAGCCTCTTTTATAGTTAAATATCTTGTTCAATAACTTCTTGGAATCTTCCAAAGTAGATATTTTTCATAGCTGTTAAATCAGCACTGATATCATTACATGTAAAACCTGATTGTGTAACCTCACCGATTTTTGTAACATTGATACTATACTGTTTAGCCATATTTTCAAATACAACTTCATTTTTAACTTCTACAATAGCGCGAGAAAAACTCTCAGAAAATATATCTTTTTTATCAGTCAAATCAATCTTACATGTAGCACCTTTGCCACTTACACAACTCATCTTAGCTAATGCAATAACAATACCACCAACATTAACATCTTTTGCAGCACTTATTATGCCTGCTTTGTTTGATTCTATTACCAAGTCCCATAGTGCTAGTTCTTTATCATAATTGATTTCAGGTAATTTACCCTCTACTTTTCCATAAAGCTCTTTCATATATAAACTTCCACCAAATTCACTCTTAGTATCACCTACAAGATAAATCGATGCTCCTACTTCTTGAAATGAGCTTGGAAGTACTTTATTTGCATCGTCATTTACACCAACCATAGCAATTGCAGGTGTTGGATAAACTCCCTCACCATTTGTTTCGTTATATAAAGATACATTTCCACTTACTACAGGAGTACTAAGTTTTGCACAAGCCTCTTTAATACCATAACATCCCTCAGCAAACTGCCACATAATTTCTGGGTTTTCTGGGTTTCCATAGTTCAAACAATCTGTAATTGAAAGAGGTCTAGCACCACTCATAGCAACATTTCTACCACTCTCCATTACTGCAGCAGCTGCACCACCTTTAGGGTCTATATAATTATATCTAGGGTTACAATCACTACTCATTGCAATCGCTTTACCGTTTTCTTTGACACGAATACAACTTGCATCTAAGCTTCCTGGTGCTTTTATAGTATTTGTTTGAACCATTGAGTCATACTGCTCAAAAATCCAAGATTTATCAGCTACTTCAACTGAGCTAAAAAGTTTTTCAAAAGCTGTTTTATTATCTACTTTTTCAAAATCATCTATATTTGTAGAGTTTATTTTATCAAGATAAGCAGGTCTTCTAACTGGTCTATCATAGATAGGAGCTTCTTCACCAACTGGTAAAACAGGGATATCAGCTACTCTCTCTCCATGCCAAAAAAGTTCCATATTTCCAGTTGAAGTTACTTCACCAATAACTTCTGCATCTAAGTCCCACTTTCTGAATATCTCTACAACCTTATCTTCCATGCCTTTTTTAGCACAGATAAGCATTCTTTCTTGAGATTCACTTAACATAAACTCAAATGGTTCCATCTTATCTTCACGAGCAGGAACACGATCAAGATGCATAATCATACCACTACCACTTCTTCCTGCCATCTCAAACGAACTAGAAGTAAGGCCAGCAGCACCCATATCTTGAATACCAACAATATAATCTTGTTTAAAAAGTTCTAAACAAGCTTCAAGTAAAAGTTTCTCAGCAAAAGGATCACCAACTTGTACTGTTGGTCTTAAAGATTTGTTTTCTTCTGTAAAGCTATCACTAGCCATAACAGCTCCACCGAGTCCATCTCTTCCTGTTTTACTTCCTACATAAACAACAGGATTTCCAATACCTTCAGCAAGTCCATAAAAAATTTCATCTGTTTTTGCAAGTCCTAAAGTAAAAGCATTTACTAAAATATTTCCATTATAACTTTCATCAAAAGAGGTCTCACCACCAATAGTAGGAACACCCATGCAGTTACCATAGTCACCAATCCCAGCAACAACACCGCGAACTAAATATCTTTGATGCTTTGAAATATCATCACTGTTTGTTACATTTCCAAAACGAAGTGAATTCATGTTTGCAACAGGACGAGCACCCATTGTAAATACATCTCTTAATATTCCACCAACACCAGTTGCCGCCCCTTGATAAGGTTCTATAAAACTTGGATGATTATGACTTTCCATCTTAAAAACAGCTGCCATTCCCCCACCGATATCAATAACACCGGCATTTTCACCAGGTCCTTGGATAACCCATGGAGCTTTCGTTGGAAAACCATTTAAGTACTTTTTACTTGATTTATAAGAGCAATGCTCACTCCACATAGATGAAAAAATACCAAGTTCCAAATCATTTGGTTCTCTGTTCATAATTTTTAATATGTTTTCATATTCTTCTGCTGATATCTTATATTTTTTTAAAACTGCTTCTAAATTTTCCATGAATTTTAACCCTATTTTATAAAATTGTCTTATTTTACAAAAAAAGTGCTAAATAACTATTGAAATGAAATCTATTATAAGCTTATTTATGAGATAATCTGGGTTTTAGTCTTGTCCAATATTTTAAATAATCAATTGACATAAGATAAATACATTTTATCCCTAAGGTAATATATGGAAATCACCACAGTAAAAAAAATAGAGAATGAAGCTAGAAAAGTTAGTAGTATAGATTTTAGAAGATTAGGATTTGCTCTACTATTTATGGTTTTAGTACTTATTTTTAGTTTTATAAGTTCAGGTGGCATAAATAACCACTTATTTTTAGCAATTGCTGCTCTATTTGGAGCCTATATGGCTATGAATATAGGAGCAAATGATGTAGCAAACAATGTAGGACCAGCAGTTGGTTCAAAAGCACTTACAATGGGTGGAGCTATTGTTATAGCTGCTGTTTTCGAAGCTGCTGGAGCTTTGATTGCTGGTGGTGCTGTTGTAAAAACAATTAAAAAAGGTATTATTGATATTGCTGCATTTGGTGGCAATGTAGACTCTTTTATATGGGCAATGATGGCCGCACTTCTTTCAGCTGCAATATGGTTAAACTTTGCGACTATGGCTAAAGCTCCTGTATCGACAACCCATTCTATAGTCGGTGGTGTTATGGGTGCTGGTATAGCTGCAGCTGGATTTAGTATAGTATCATGGGGAACTATGGCTAAAATAGCAGCTTCTTGGGTTATTTCACCTATACTTGGTGGTATAATTGCTGCATTTTTTCTTTATTCAATTAAAAAAACAATCATTTATAAAGAAGATAAAATAGAAGCTTCAGCTATATGGGTTCCAATTTTTGTATCTATTATGTCTTGGGCCTTTATAACTTATATCACAATAAAAGGCTTAAAAGCAATTTGGCCAACTATAGTAAGTGTGTTATCTTTTCTGCCTCATGATAAAAAACCATCTTTTCTAGTTGCAGCAATTTTTGGATTAATCATAGCTATAATTGTTTATTTTTACATGAAGTCAATGATATCAAAAAAAATGGGCAAAATAAAAAATAGTAGAGAAGGAGTCAATTTACTCTTTACTGTGCCTCTTATATTTTCCGCAGCGCTCCTTAGTTTTGCGCATGGTGCAAATGATGTAGCAAATGCCATAGGACCACTTGCTGCTATCAATGAAGCCGTTATGACTGGTGGACTGGCATCTAGTGCAGGTATTCCTCTTTGGGTTATGGCTGTTGGTGCTATTGGTATTGCAATTGGTCTTGCCTTATATGGTCCTAAGCTTATCAAAACTGTTGGTAGTGAAATAACGGAACTTGACCAAATGAGGGCATTTTCTATCGCAATGGCAGCTTCCATCACTGTTATTATTGCTTCTGGGCTTGGTCTTCCTGTAAGCTCAACTCACATTGCAATAGGTGGTGTTTTTGGTGTTGGATTTTTAAGAGAATATCTTGATAACACAAGTTTAAAAGAGATAATAGAAACAGATAAAAATATTTTTATAGATGAAAAGAAAACTCTTAAAGCTTTAATACATGATAGAAAAAAACTTGAAAAGAAAAAAGAAAAGAAAAATAGTGATTATAGAAAAATAGCAAAACTATACCAAGCTATAAATCAAGAAATCATTAAAGTTAAAGAAGCAAAAAAACAATTTAAAACTGTTAAAAAAATAGAGTATGTAAAAAGAGATGCTATCAAAAAGATTGTAGCTGCATGGGTTATCACTGTTCCTGCTGCTGCTATTTTATCAGCACTAATATACTTTGTTATTCGAGGAATGGTACTTTAAAAAACTCTCTACATGTAAACATTTCTAGTTTACATGTAGAGAGTTTACTTTCCTAAACAAAAACTTCCAAACATTTTATCAAGTATTTCTACGCGATCAAAGTTTCTAGAAATAGTAGATATACTAATAATGGCTTCGTTAAGATTAAAGGCAAAAAGTTCAAGTTCCCCTTCACTTAGTAACTCGGTACTCATTTCTATACTTTTATAAGCTTCTTTTACCGCTTCCATCTGTCGTCTTGAAGTTAAAAGTAGAGTTTCATCTTGTGTACTTAAATCTAAAATTTCTTCAATTTTTTTGATTAGAAAATCTACATTTTCATTGCAATTTAAAGAAATAGTAGGTTGGTCTATTTTTGAAATATCAAGCTTGGACTCTAAATCACTTTTATTTATAACTTTTAATATATTTTTATCTTTTGAATAGTCAATTAGCATTTCAAGTATTTGAGCATCTTCTTCATCAAATTCTCTCGAGTTATCAAACATAGCAATGACTATATCAGATTCTTTTATAGCACTTAAAGAACGCTCAATACCTATCTTTTCTATCGTGTCACTAGCCTCACGAATTCCTGCAGTATCTACAATCTTTACTAAATGAGTTCCAATTTTTATCTCTTCTTCAATAGTATCTCTTGTAGTTCCTGCTATATCACTTATAATAGCTCTATCATAATTTAGTAGAGAATTTAACAATGAACTTTTACCAACATTTGGTTTTCCTACTATAGCCACTTTAAAGCCTTCAATAAGACCTTCTCTTTTTTTGGAGCTATTATAGGTTTTTTGTAATTCTGCTCTTAAATTATCTAATTTTTCTTTTATTTGATCCATTAAATCTTGAGGTAAATCTTCTTCTGCATAATCAATATTTACTTCAACATAAGCTAAAACATTCACTAAATTATCGCGAATACTCTCAACAAACTCTTTTACTTCACCTTTCATTTGACGCGTTAAAATTTTTGCTGCATCTACGCTTTTAGTCTCTATAAGTTTTGCAATTGCTTCTGCTTCGGTTAAATCTATTCGCCCATTTAAAAAAGCTCGTTTTGAAAATTCACCAGCTTGGGCTAATCTCGCCCCATTTTTCAAAACTTCATCCATAATCATATTAGCAACAACAATGCCACCATGACATTGAAACTCTACAACATCTTCTGCTGTAAAAGAACGAGGTGCTTGAAAATAGAGTACTAAAGATTCATCTATAAGATCATTTTCACTATCAAACAGTGAAGTTAATGTTGCATGTCTAGGAGTAAAACTGTTTTTGTGTGAGAGTTTTTTTGCAATTTTAAGAGAATCAGGTCCACTCAAACGGATAACCGCTATAGACCCAATTCCATGACTTGTTGCAATAGCTGCAATTGTATCCACTATTGTGAAGCTTTCCTGTTAAAGTCATTAATAACAATAAATCTACCACCTTCACGGCCAGACTTTATACCTACATATTTATTTGGAAATTCAGTTCTTAAAGCCTCAAGTGCAATCTTTACCAAAACACCATCAAGAATTTTAGTCTGAGCACGACCTGTATTGTTGATTCTCTCAATCACACCAACAAGATACTTAGCTATCATCTCTTCTTGATTTTTCAAAAATTCTGCTATTTCTAAACGAACATTTAAATTATACTTTATATTTATCCAATTATATAACAAGTATGAAAGTGATTTATATCTATAGCCTTCTTTACCTATAAGAAGAGCTGCATCTTCACCACTAAATTCAATTAAAACAGTATCTTCATTATGAACTTCTACTTTTATCTCTTCAAGAGTAAAACAACTATGAGTAAATAGAGAATTAATATCTTTTCTAATTTCTTCTACAGCTATCCCAACTTCTACCTTTGGCTTTAATTTTTCTCTTTTTACTACTGGCTTTTCAGTAGGTTTTTCCATTGTTTTAGATGCTTCTTTTTTTTCTTCTCTTCTTTTTTGAGGCTTTCTAGAAGTTTCTTGTTTTTTCTTTTGTCGAGCTGGTTTTTCTTTTTCTTTTTCTTGACCCCTATTTACTGGATCATTTTCTTGTTCTTTTTTTCTATTTTTATTTCTTCTGTTATTTCTGCTTTTTCTAGGTCTCTCTTCCTCTTGTGCAACTTCACCCTTTCGTTTTGCATTGATGATTGCACTTTTTTTAAACATCCCTAAAAAACCAGAACTAGGATTTTGTACTACCTCAAATAAGATTTGCGTCACAGAACAAGATAGTTCAGCTGCCGCTTTAGAGTATGCTTCTTCTAGAGTATCTGCTTCAATTCTTATCATTTTTTTACCTTTTTCTCAATTACTTCTTTTTCTTTTTTCCCTTTTGCAAAAAGTGAATTAACATAATACTGTTGTGCTATTGAGAACAAGTTGTTTGTAAACCAGTAAAGTGTAAGACCAGCTGGGAATGTTACAAAGAAGAAAGTAAATATAAGTGGTAAAAACTTCATAATTTTTTCTTGCATAGGATCAGTAAAGTTTGTTGGAGTAATTCTTTGATGTATGAACATAGTAGCACCCATAGCTACAGGAAGTATAAAATAAGGATCCATAACAGCCAAATCTTCAACCCATAAAATCCAAGGAGCAGCTTTTAGTTCAATTGCATTTTGTAAAACACGGTAAATTGCAAAGAAAACTGGAATTTGTAAAAGAATTGGAAGACAACCACCCATTGGATTTGCTCCATGTTTTTTATAAAGTTCCATCATATGAGTATTAAGCTTTTGCTTGTCACCTTTATACTTTGCTTGAAGTTCTTTAATTTTTGGACTTAATTCTTTTAGCTTGTTCATTGAAACCATACCTTTGTATGTCAAAGGAAATAATACTAAACGAATTAGCATAGTCATAACAACAATTGACCAACCCCAGTTACCTAAAACTGAATGAAGGAATTGTAAAAGATTAAACAATGGTCTTGAAATAAATGTAAAAAATCCATACTCTATAACATCTGTTAATCTTGGGTCAATAGCAACTAGCGTTGTATGCTCTTTAGGTCCAATATAGCCACTAAATGCTAAATCTTTGTTTCCTTTTATAAAAAGTAAAGGAGAATCTTCATGAACAGGACTAACAACAACATCTAAGCCTTTATCAAAATTATAAAACATAGTTGTATAATATTTATCCGCAGAAGCAGCAAAACTAGCATGCATAAAAGCTTCATTACCAACTGCATCACCATCACTAATAACTGTGAGTGTCTCATCAGATTCTTTAACTAAAGAACCGTGAAATGTATATCCATCAACAGCTACATTTGGTCTAAAACCTGGAGTTATGAAATATTCTTTAGTATTGTCTAATGCAACTTCTATATTATAACTTCCATTAGGGAAAAAAGTAAGCGTTTTAACAATCTTTAGACCGCTTAAATTTTGAGTTAAAATAAGAGTTGAGCCATCTTTTTTTACTTTTATCTCTTCTTGATCTACATCATACGAAGTTGCGAATGCTTGCGTATTAATTGTGGAATCTGCAAAACGAACTTCCAATGGATAAGGAGCAAGCTCAGAATCTACAAGTTGTATTCTTTCACCAGCTTCATCTATAAACTTTTTCTCATTTAAGTAAAACTTACTAATTCTTCCTAGTCTATCAATATAAACCTCATATGTTGGTGCTTTGATTTTGGCTATAATTTCACCAGTATCTTTTGCTACCCTATTTGGTATATCTGCTGCAGTTGCTTGGTTAGAAACTGTAGTTTTTGGAGCTGTTGTTGCTACATTCTGAGTTTGTTCTACTTTAGTTTGTTCTTCTATAACTGGTTTTTTTGGAATAAAAAAATAATCGTAAGTTGCGAAGAATAGAAATGATAAAACCGTTGCTATAATTATTCTACTCTGATTGCTCAGTTTATCTATCACGGTGTTCCCTTTTGAGATTGTAATTTAAAAGATTTTATAACATAAAACCTTTTATTATCTTTTGGCACGAACCAATAAGATATATTAACAGAAGTAGAGGGTGTGATAGCGAGAAGAGAGTTATGAAAATTTTTAGTTATTACAGGATAGTCAATTCCGCCCGAAAACAACTGATTGCATCTTAAAATTCTCAATAAACTATAAAAACAAGCCTTTAAAAATCCGTTATGTAGAATTTGCCATTTGGCATATTCAGAGCATGTAGGATAATACCTACAGCTTCCATAACTAAACAGAGTAATAAACTTCTGATACAGTTTAAGGACAAAAAGTGCCAGACGCCTCATTACTTTAGACATTCTAATCTTTTCAATGACCATATAAAACCTTTTTTCAAAGCTTCATAAGACATCTGACTCATCCGTTCTTTCGCTACAAATACATAAATACCATCAACCAATCTATCATGATTGTCAAAAAACAATGCACGCATTCTGCGTTTCGCTAGAGCTCTTTTGACGGCATTACCAACTTTTTTGCTAGCTGTAAAACCAACCTTCTTTTCTGAACCTTGTTTAAAAAAGACAACGACACCATCAGAATGCCATTTCTTTCCATATTTATAAACATTTGAAAACTCACTATTTAGAGTAAGCTTTCCAAAAGTGTTTATAGCCCTAATCTCTTTCTACCTTTAGCACGACGCGCAGAAATTACTTTACGACCGTTCTTTGTCTTCATTCTTGTTCTAAAACCATGAGTACGCTTTCTAGGGGTACTATGTGGTTGATATGTTCTTTTCACCAAAAATCCTTCATTAAATTTGTTTTTTAGGCACAGATTTTATCTTTTTTTTACTTAAATATCCCATAAAGATACAATCATAATTACATTAACTCTAAAATAAATCAAAATATAGCAATTTTGCTTAAATTGAAATAGATTTTATTTCTTACATGTAAATAATTAAAAATTTAAGTTAATTTTGATAAAGTACAAAATACCATACAGGAGTAATAGATGAAAAATAAATTCGTAATAATGGTAATTATAATGCTTACTATTTTTATAGGTATAGCAAATGCTGCTGAAAAGATTAGAGTTGGTGCTATTCGTTGGACTTCTCATTCTGCTAGTTTTGTTGCATTTGAAAGAGGTTATTTTAAAGATGCTGGACTTGATGTAGAATTTAAATTTTTTAAAGCAGCACAACCAATGGCAATAGCGATTGCTTCTGGGGATGTTGATTTTGGTGTAACTGCAATATCAGGAGGATTAATTAATCTTGCTGGAAAAGGTGCTATTAAAGTTATAGGTGGTGCATTACATGAAGAAAAAGGAATCGATGGTCAAATGATTTTGGCATCAAAAAAAGCTTATGATGCAGGATTAACAACACCTGCAAAAATAAAAGGACATACATTTGGTATAACTCAAACTGGTTCTTCTTTTCATTATGTTGCTCATAAAATAGCTCAAAAAGAGGGGTTTTTGGTTTCTGATATAAAGTTAAAACCACTTCAAAAAGTAGGAGCAGTTATAGGTGCATTAAAATCTGAACAAATAGATGCTTGGTCTATTGTTCCACATATTGCAAAAGCTTTAGTTAAAAGTCCTAAAATAGAGATTATTGGAAAGGTTTCAGACTATATTCCTGATTATCAAGTTACAACTGTTTTTACCTCTGCAAAAAATGCGAAAAACAAACCAGAACTTGTAAAAGCGTTTTTAAAAGCATACTCACATGGTGCTAGTGATTTTAATGCTGCATTAGTTGATAAAACTGCTGGAGACAAAGCTTCAGAAGATATGATTAAACTTATACATAAATATGTTTATAGTAGTAAACCGTATGAAAAAGCTGCTCCATCAATCAAAAATGGTGCAATGCGTCTCAATGAAGATGCAAAATTAGATATTACAAATATTAAAGACCAACTTGATTGGTTTAAAAGTGAAGGCTTAGTAAAGAAAAATATCACAATGGATATGCTAGTTGATCCTAGTTATGTAAAAACTTATTAGAGTTACATGTAAGTGGAATTAAGTATACAAAATATCTCACATAATTATGGTAATATAGAAGTTTTAAAAGATATAAATCTTGAAATAAATGAAGGTCAAATAGTATGTCTTATTGGTCCTTCTGGTTGTGGTAAATCTACATTATTAAGACTTCTTGGTGGTTTAGAAAAACCTATGAATGGTAAAGTTATGCAAATGGGTGAACCTCCTAAAGATTCACTCAATCCTCTTACTTATATATTTCAAGATTTTGCCCTCTTACCTTGGCGTAGTGTATATAATAATATTGCATTAGTACTTGAAGACCATAAACTACAAAAAAAAGAAATTGATAAAATCATTTCCAATGTTCTAAAAAGAACTGAGCTTACTAATTTTGCTCATGCTTTACCCAAACAATTAAGTGGGGGAATGAAACAACGAGTAGCAATTGCTAGAGCTCTTAGTGTTTCACCTGCAATAATGCTTATGGATGAACCACTCTCTGCGCTCGACAGTCAAACTCGTGAACTACTTATGGATGATTTGATTTCGCTTTGGGAAAGAGAAAAATTTACTGCAGTTTATGTTACACACAACTTAGCAGAAGCTGTTAGATTAGGACATAAAATCGTAGTTCTGAGTAGAAGACCAGGTACAATCAAAAAAATTGTAGAAATTGATATAGATTTAAAAGATAGGAAAAATCATATTTTAGAGTTAAACAAAAAACAAAATGACCTTTGGGAGCTTATGAAAGATGAAGCATTAATCGCAGATAAGGAACTTATCAATGCCTAATAAGTACCAAAAAGAGGTTCCTTTTCGTGGAGGTGGTTTTACTCCAAAACCTATTATGTATATTGGTCCTATAGTTTTTATTTTTCTTATAGGGTTTTTAGAATGGGGAACTACTACTGGATGGATTTCAGATTTGACCTTACCTAAGCCGTCTGGAGTTTTTCAAGTATTTATAGAACTTCATAATTCTGGATTACTATATAAACATCTCATACCATCACTTACAAGATTAATTGTTGGCTCTTTCATGGGAGTGACACTTGGTATTGGTATTGGTTTACTTATTGGTCTGTTTAATTTAGTCCGCGCTGGTTTACTCCCTGTGGTCGCTGCACTCTTTCCCGTTCCTAAAATCGCTCTTTTACCACTATTTGTGATATGGTTTGGCATCGATGAAGGATCTAAATACGCACTAATTGCTCTTGGAACTTTTACTCCAACTGTCGTTGCAACCTATGCAGCTATAGATAACGTAGATAGAAACTTTATCAGAATGGGACAAAGTTTTGGTCTTACTTGGATTTCAATTGTAAGAAAAATAGTGCTGCCTGGTGCTTTACCTGGTATTCTCTCAGGTTTAAGAATTTCCTTAGCTATTGGTATTATATTATTGGTTGCAGCAGAAATGCTAGGAGCAACTTATGGTATAGGTGCTTATGTTTTAGAAGCTGGTTCTTTATATGACTTAGAAAGGCTCTTTGCAGGTGTTACTATACTCTCAATCATTGGTGTAATTATAAACTGGTTCGTTGGTGTTGTTGAGAGAAAATTATTAAAATGGAGAACTTAAGTGCCTAAATAATTTAGGCACTTTTAAGACTAAACGACTTCCAAAACCTCTTTTTTCAATGCATCCTTATCTATTTTTCCACCTCGTTGACTTGTTTGTGGTAATTTTATTTTATACATCACTGTTGCAGGTATCATGTGATTTGGTAAATGTTTTTTAAGTTCAAACAGTATCTCATTTTTAGCTACTTCTTTTAAAGCACTATAAACCATCACTATCTCTTCTTCTATTTTCTCATTTTCTACTGAGAAAACTATACACTCTTTTACAAATGATAAATTTTCATATATTACTTTTTCTATCTCTGCTGGACTAAATCTAAAACCACAAGACTTGATAATCTCATCTTTTCTAGAAACAAAGTAGATATAGCCTTCTTCATCTTTATATACATAATCACCACTACAAACTACTATTTCATCAGTTAAATCACCATCTAAATTAACAATTTTTTCTAAAACTTTTATAGACTTATAAAGCTTGTCTGTATCTTCTTTTGCATTCCAATAACCTTTATATATGTAACCTCCACGATGAATAAGCTCTCCTACTTCTCTTGGCTTACACTCTTCACCCTCTTCATTTACAACATATATCTCAACATCAGGAATTGGTTTTCCTATGGACTCAGGACGGATTTTTAATTGACTTGGATCAAGATAAGTGGAACGAAAAGCTTCTGTTAAACCATGCATAGAGTAAAAATCTGCATTAGGATAGTGATTTGCTATATCTTTTATCATCTTATCAGTTAATTTTCCTCCACTACTTGTAATCTGCCTTACATTCCCAAGCAATTTAGGATTTGGTACTCTCATAGTCTCATCATCAAACATCTGTGTTATATGAATAGGCATAAGAGGTATTATAGTTACTTTATCATTTAATACATGATTAAAAAAGTCAGTTGAGAGAAGCATACTATGAACGGCTATTGTTGCTCTTTTATAAATAGCGCAACATATTTGATTTAAACCATAATCAAAAGTGAAAGGAAGAATCCCCGAGATAACATCATCTTGCTTAATATCAAGATATTGAGATGCAACTCTAGCACTATCTACTAAATTTCTATGTGTTATAACTATACCTTTTGGAGAACTTGAAGATCCTACAGTATAAGTAATAACAGCATTTGAGTGTCCACCAATAACACATTCATATTTTTTCGTACAACACTTATAAATCTCTTCAAAAGAGACCATCTCTCTTCCTGTAGCTTCATAAGTTATGATAGTACCATTAAAATCTACCTCATCAATACTCTTAAGTTTTGCCTTATCAGTAATGATACATGTAATACTACAATCATCAATGATATGCTTTACTTGCTCAGGTTTTAAAAGTCTAGAAATTGGAACAAATATATAATCCGTAGACATTATTGCTAAGATAGCTATAACTTGCTCTGCTCCTTTATAAGAGTAAATCCCAATACGACTCCCTTTAGGAAGTTCAAGTTCACTTAGATAATGCGCTACTTGATTTACTTTAGTAAAAAGTTCATTATATGTTAGCTTTTTATCACCATCAATCACAGCGATACAATCTGGTGATTTTCTATTTGCTTTTTCTATTAGTGCTCTCATACAGTTAATTGACATTTTGTTTCCTTTTATCATCTAATGCATTCATACCTAAAGTCCAAATATCATAATTTGAATCTAAAAGTATCGTTGGAATTGCCGTTGTGTTTAAAATCTTTTTGTAAAAAAATTGTACTATCTCTTCAACTTCTTCATAGCTTAAAACTTTTGTTATACCACCTGTCAAAACTATACTTTTTAACTTATGTAAATCCAAAGTCACATACAAAGGAGTATGTGTTGATACTTTACACAAAACCAAAAATATAGACAGTTGCATCAAAATCCTCAATGCCTTATCTCCATCTTGTTCTAGTATGTTCTCCGTTACATTCAAATAGTTTAAAAGCTCATATACAAACTCATTATTCTTTGCTGCAAATATCAAACTCTCTTTTGACTTATATACCCCAAGTTTTTTAAACACAAGTCTATCATACTCACTATTAGTTACCATATTGTCTCGTGCTAAATCTTTAGAGTAGTGTATATCTGTTGTAGCCCCACCAATATCAACAACTATAAAAGGGTTAATCACTTCAAATCTAGCATCTATTGAAGGTAATGACTGATTTACCACAAATGGTGTAGAGTAGATTTGATTTGCAGTTAGCTGATATAACTCTTTGATATCTTCTTTGCCTACAATATCTTGTTGATATAGATTTGTTAAATACTCTTTTAGTCCCTCTTCTCTTACTTTTAACTTATCAGTTATTATATTTTCAAGGACTACTAAAGACTTTATATTGTTTTGTAAATACTCAGCATCTTTTTGACTTCCAACATATACCACATTACTATAATTTAGTTTTGCAAGATAATCAAACAGTTTTTCATCATAAATACCACCTATACTATCTATCCCACCAACGATAATAACAACATCTAGCAGTTCACCAGGAATCACACTTTCATCTATATTGTGATATAAAACTGTATCTATAATATTTATTCCAGAATTAAAAGCTATATTTTTTGCATACTTTAGACTAAAAGAGTTTGTAAGTCCAATTATAAGTGTACTAAGTCCACCATTTGCAGAAGAGCATATATGTATATCTTCTTTATTATACTTTTCTAAAGTTTCACCAAATTTTGAAATCATATCATCATATATAGTCTTATTAAAATCACGAAACTTCTGTTCAATGCTATCTTCGGAGCTAAGCTTCATATAAGTGCTTCCTACATCTACAAGTAACTTACTCATGCATAACTCCTATATCTTCTATTATTTTATTTATAACAGCTGTTTTATCTTCACTTAATTTTACTTTTGATTTTTCATAAGCTAAACATTTATCACTAATAGGCATACTACCTCTATCTATAATACGGATATTACTATGCTCATCTCTTATGGTTATAACTGCATTATGATTGATAATATGAGGTGAGAAAGGAACATCAATAATGCCATTTTTAATAGAATTAAAAACTTTTCTCCATAGAGTATCTGCACTATCATTGAAAACAGCCTCCATGATAGAGTGTATCTCTTCTGTTAAGTTAGTCTCTTCTTCTTCATCTGCAATTGGAGGAAGCCCTTTTAGCATCTTAAAGGTATACTTAGTATTTGCTACTGATTGAGCATTGCACTGCATAGTTGGGATACCAAATGCTTCATCTCTTGTTTTTATGATTATCTTTTCTGCTTGAACTAATCTTGCTATAAATGAGCTTGTGTTTATAAGAGAGTCTGAAAACTCTTTATTTCTTGGAAAAGCTCCCATCCATTGATGGTATACCAAGTTGATAGTTGCATCTTCAACACCTATTTTCTTTGCATAAAAATCAGCCATCTTTCTTATAACATTTGCCATAACTGCATCTTGAGTTACAGAGCCACTTTGAGCAAAACTCACTGAAAATGACTTCACGCCCTCTTCAAGTGAAAGTAGCATCTCTAAAAGCTGTATAACTATAGTCACACAAGGAGGCACTAGAGTGGCAGTCAATGGACCAAAAGATTCTCGGTTTATTGGCTCATTTAAACTTGAATAATCTGCACATACTCTCTCAACATACTTCCAATACAAAAATGCCTTATCAAGAGGAAAGTTCTTTGAGTAGGGAAGCAGATAAGTTATAGGCCCACCCTCTATCTCAAATATACCACTCGCTAATGCAGTCTCAATCAAAAGCCTTGCATCAGGAGTTCCATGTCTTAAGCTTACTGGTCTGTTAAAGTGTGTTACCATCTTTCTTGTAGTTCTATATCCATGATTGACTAAAGGATACCCATTGAGCATATCTACTTCATTCGCTTCACTCAAATCAAGCATTTTTTTAGCACTACCGTAGTCATTTAGTCTTGTATGCGAATCAATAGTAAGAGGCATAACATCAATATCAGCTTTTTCAAACTCTTGATAAAGTTCAAACTGTTTTTGATATGTAGGAAAACCACCACGAGGTTGGACTAAAGTTGTATCTGAGTTTTTAAATTTGTGCGAGATAAAAAGATCTTTTGAAGCTCCTTTTATAAACTCTTCTACTTCACTAAAATCAAAGTTATCTACGAATTGGTTTTGTATAATTATATCTCGTTCTTTTTGGTGTAGGCTCATGATTTACTCTCCAAAAACTCTTCTAGCGTATCTAAGCCAACATTTAAATCAACTTGATGAAAAACCAAATCAAAACCATAAGACTTGTACTTTGGAACTATCTCTTCTACATTCGTAGCTTCTCCTACAGAAAGATTTCCACCTATCATAAAGACTACATTTTTTAGCTCATACTCTGCTCTTAAAAACTGTAACTCTCTACACCAACCCTCAGCTTCCCCATTCAATGAAGATATAAGAAGTACATCAGCGTCAGTCTCAACTACAGCGTCTATAAACTCCTCTAAGTATGTATTTACTCCTAGATTAAATACTTCAAAACCCCTTGCTTGAAGCGAAATATCAATCAATCTATTTGCAACTACATGTATATCATTGCCGACTACACCTGTGACTACTTTTTTACTCATTTTACTATCCCCTTTTTATCGAACAAGTCCGATAAAAATTCCTCGCGACTAAAGCACGAAGTAAAAACTTCTGTATGCTTACCATCTCTGTCCCCTTTTTATCGAACAAGTCCGATAAAAATTCCTCGCGACTGAAGCACGAAATAAGACTTCTGTATTTACCATTTTTTACCTATCATATTATATAAAGTCGGTTATTTTATCTAATTTATTTTTAAGTTTTGATATAATCATGCTTTTTTAAGGAAATAAATGCAAGAAATATACTCACTAACAATGCTACTTTCTATTACATCATTTGCTTTTGCTGGAGTTCTTACTCCTGGTCCAAACAACATTATGCTTCTCTCTTCAGGGCTTACATTTGGATACAAAAATACTATACCTCATATATTAGGAGTTGTACTTGGTTTTACCATCATGGTTATCCTTGTTGGGTTAGGTCTTGGTGCAATCTTTGAAACATTTCCCATAATTTTTACAATTCTAAAATTTATTGGTATTTCATATCTATTTTGGATGGCATGGCATATTGCTAACTCCAAAAGCGAGATTAAAACAAAAAATAATCAAAACTCAAAACCTTTTACTTTTATTCAAGCTGCTTCTTTTCAGTGGGTAAATCCAAAAGCATGGTTTATGGCTATTACTACAACCGTATCATTTGTAACAAATCCAGAGCATGGTTTTATACAAGTTCTCATTATTGCTTTTATATTTATGCTTGCTGGTTTCATCTCAACAAATATTTGGACACTAGGTGGTGTTTATCTCAAAAAGTTAATAAAAAATCCTTTACATGTAAAGATTTTTAACATCACAATGGCGGTTTTAATTATAACTTCTGTTTTACCAGTTATATTTGAATAATTTAAAAATAAAATGATATAATCAATTTTTTTAGGAGAAAATATGGATTTTTTTACAGCAGATTTATGCGATAAATATGATAGCAAAGTACAAGTTTTAGATGCTAGATTTCAATCTTATGGTGGTATAGATAAGTGCTCTGGACAAATTGTTACTTGTAAACTCATAGACAACAATACAGAACTCATTAAGATCTTAAAAACAGAAGGACATGGTCGCATTTGTGTTGTAGATGTAAGCGCGAAGTATGTAGCTGTTGTTGGTGATAAACTTATGGCATTTGCAAATCAAAACAATTGGGCTGGCATTGTTGTAAATGGCTATGTAAGAGACATAGTAAATACAAAAAATATACCTGTAGGATTATTTGCTCTTGGAACGTGCCCTAAAAAAGCACCTATTCAAAATAGTGGTGAACAAGGTATAAAATTACAATTTGGAAATGTTTCATTTGCTCAAGATGACTATTTATATGCCGATATAGATGGAATTATCACTTCTCAAACAGAGCTTTACATGTAAATAACATTCAGTCTAAATAATAAAAAAATATTTAAAAAGTAACTCAAATAAAACATTTTTACACTTATATAATCATGATTTAAGTGATATTGATTTATACTTCTTTAATTAAATATTAGGGTTGCAATGAAAGTATTATGTTTTGTTCTAATTTTGTTTTCAAATGTACTTTTCGCTGACTCAATTATCTCTTTATTAAAAGAGTATGAATCCACATCTGAAAACTCTCTTAAAACTGTAAATGAAAAACTTGGACATGTTATTGTCTATTCTCAAAAAGAGATTAGACAGATGCAATATACCAAGTTAAGTGATATTTTAAAAGAACTTCCCTTAATGAGCCTTAGTAAAAACACTTATGGACTAACCTCTCCTTTACTTGCCGGAAGTAAATCGGTGAGTGGATTTTTTAGATTTTTTATAAATGATCATGAAATTAGCTCATCATTTAATCAATCTCCCTCTTTAACTTGGGGTGACTTACCTTTAGATTTAGTTAATCATATTGAGATATATTATGGTGACAGTTCATTTACCTTAGGTAATGAAACTGGCGTGTATTTTATAAGAATATATACAAAATCAGCTAAACAAGAAAATGGAAATGAGCTTCGATCAGTATTTCAGTCAAACGGAGCTAAAACACAAAGTCTAACCCACTCGCAAAGTTTTGCAAATGGATGGTCATATCTACTTTACTTGAATAATGAAAAATTAAAAGATAAAAGTGAATACAACAATAGTTCTCTTAAAAATAATAGTGATAGAAAATATCTATATTTGAATATTTCTAATGAGACTACAAATGTCAATATTGGTTACACTGGTCTTAACAAAGACAATTTTGTTGGTTTGTCACTTGACGGTCTTCCTGATAGTGGTGAAATAAAATCTAAAGACTATTTTATAGATTTTACACAATATTTTTTAGATGACAAATCTATAAAAGCTAAATTTGCTATAGACATTAACGAAAGAGAGTATGAAGAAAACAATGCAGGTGGGATAGGTCTACTACCAGTTTTAGATTTAATGGGTACTACAATACCAAAACAATTTAATGAAGATTTGAAGTTTACTAAAACCAATGCTTATATATCCAAAACATTTAAATATGAGAATAATAATATCTTAACTGCGTTAAATGTAACAAATAAAAAATATAAAGTAAAAGAGAGAAAAAGTCTCAACTTTTTAAATACACAAACGAATGTCGGCTATTATAATGATTTTAATGAAGAGACAGTTTACTCTTTACTTTTTCAAAATGACTATAAAGTGAATGATAAATTAATTTTACTTGCAAATGCAAAAATAGACAAATACAAAAGGAATAGTTACATAAAAGACTCTACAGAACAACTCTTTAGAGTAGGTCTTATATATACGCCTTTTGAATACTTAGGGTTCAAAAGTTTTTATACAGATACTTATCTTCCACCATCATTCTACAACTCAGATTTTGTAGATATAACTCGAAATACTATAACCTCACAAAAATATAAATTTTTTACTCTTGAAGGTGTATATACCAGAGGTAATTCAAAATTTGGAATGATTTATAACAATGTAAAGATAGATGATTTTATCTACCTCTCTCCAATAGGATTTACAAATATTGACCATAGAATTGAAACTGAAGGACTTATCTTCAACTATGATTATGAGTTTTCAAATAAAAACAAGCTTCATCTAAATTATTATATTTCAAGCCAAAATGATAATGTAAGTAATTCACAAAAAGGTGGATACATAAAATATACTGGAAGTTATAATAAATTTGAATATTTTACCTCTTTAATCTACAAAAGCTCTTTTAATTACTACAATGTCAATATTAAAGATAGTTTTGACTTAAGTCTTGGTGCAACATATAACTTTACAAAAGATTTTAGCTGTAGTATCAAAGGTGAAAATTTACTAAAAAAATCTACTCAATCTCTTTATTCATATGGAATTAGCCCTGTGACAAATTATTCTCTTAAAGATAATGTTGAGCGAAGTTTTTATTTCTCATTAAAGTGGGTGTTTTAATGAGATTTTTCATAACTTTAATCGCATATATATCATTTGCTTTTTCAAACCAATACACATTTTTGGTAAACAAATATGATAAAGAGATAGAACTAGAAGCAAAAATCATATCAAATATTGCCAAATCATCAATGAAAGGTAAAACTAAACTTTTCATACCAAAGATTTCAGATCTTGAAAAAAAAGTTTATTCAAAATACTTTACTCTTAGTGAAACTTGTGAAGATTCGAACTTTATATTTATAAACAAAACAATTGATGAAAAACAATTATGTAACACAACAGATAAACTTTTTTTTACAAACAATTACAAAAAACTCATAGCTGATAAAAAATATTTTGGTGCATTTTTTTGGAGTAAAAGTAGACCAAACATTGTTTTTATAAGCAAGAGACTTAAAGAAATGAATATTAAATTGCCTAAAAATTATAATCAATTTATAGAATATTTTAATGAAAAATAAAATTTTTATAAAAAACCCTTTATATTTGATTATATTGGGTATCATAATAGGAATTATATTAGTATCTTTACTATATAGCACTGATAAACTACAAGAAGAAATTGAAGACAAGATGATTGAAATTTCAACTGTTGATATATTCTCAATTTCTCAAAATAGTGCTAAATCTATACAATCTCTTTTAAAACAAAGCCTTAACTACTCTGAAGATATAAAAAATGATATTCAGCTTCAATCTGAAATAGAAAAGAAATTAAAAATTCTCATAACTGAAAATATTAAATATGCTTATCTTTTATACAAAGACAATCAAGGAGTATTTAGATTTTTAGCAGATGCTTCACCTCCAGAAGAAAAAGCCAATCTAAATCAAAAATTTGACATTGCAAATTCAAAATGGTTAGAAATATACGATAAAAAAAGCCCACTAGTTATCAAACAAAAATTCATACACGAACTATCCTTAAGTTACATCACTCCTATACTATATAAAAACAATGTTTCATTGATATTAGCTATTGATTTTTCTGTACAAAAAGTACAAAACATCAATAGAATTATAGATTTAATTAAAAAAGGAATCTTTTCAATTATAATTATTATCATATTTTTTCTCGTTGTATTATTCATTCAGACAATTAGATATTTAATTATGCAAAAAACTGCATATATAGACAATTTAACGAATGTTTATAATAGAAATTATTTACAAGAATTAAAAGATTTTATAAATCTTGATGATTATATATTAGCAGCTTTAGATATTGACCACTTTAAAAAGGTAAACGACACTTATGGCCATGATGTAGGTGATAAAGTTTTAAAACAATTCTCAAATATATTTCAAGACTCAATAAGACATAAAGATGATATCATCATAAGATATGGTGGTGAAGAATTTATAATTTTAGCAAAGGTTAAAAAAGCTGACAATATAAGTGCAATAAATGTTATTGAGAGGCTTTTTACAAATATCCAAGAAAATAAATTTTATATTTCTGAAAAAGAGTCTATAAATATGACTGCATCTATTGGTGTAAACTTAACTCCACACAAATCAAGAACTTTTTCTGAAGCATTTAAGTTAGCTGATACTGCCCTCTACAATGCAAAAAACAATGGTAGAAATAGCATAGAAATTTATGATGAAAATGAGACTAACAAGAACAATTCAAAGATGTCAATAAACGAAATTAAACTTGCTATTGAAGATGACAGAGTTATATGCTATTTTCAAAAAATTATAGATACAAATAGCAAAAAAATATCTCACTATGAAGCACTTCTTAGAATAATAGATAAAAAGGGTAATATAATTTTGCCAGATAAAATTTTACCCGTTATTAAAGGGACATTTATTTTAAGAAATATCACAAAAAAAGTTTTAGATATATGCTACGCAGAGTTATTAAAAGATGAAAAAATCCATATAAACATAAATATAAATCCACAAGATCTCATTAATGAATCGATAATTACCATTTTAAAAAATTATTCAAAAATTAACAATATTTCCAATAGACTAGGTTTAGAAATAGTAGAAAGTGAAGATATGATTAACTATAAAAAAGCAAAAAATAATCTACTTATGCTCAAAAATCTCGGCTACAAAATATTTATAGACGATTTTGGAAGTGGCTATTCTAATTTTATATATCTCACTGAAATTCAAACAGATTATATAAAAATAGATGGAAATATAATCAAAAAAATTGCTGAAGATGAAGTTTCATTTTTGGTTGTAAAAAATATTGTTAATTTTGCAAAAGAAGCTAATATAAAAGTCATTGCAGAGTATGTGTGCGATGAAAAAATTTATAAAAAAATACAATCTCTTAATATAGAATATTCTCAAGGTTATCTTTTTTCAATCCCTTCACCTCTTAATAACTAATACAATAAAAGTTAAAATATTTATACTACTATGCTAAATTAAAAAATAATTATGATAAAATACCTCATGAAAAACAATAATATAAAAAATTTTTTACTTTTTATCATTTTATTGACCAGTTTTCTTAATGCGAATGAGCCTACCACCACAACAAAGAGCATTGGGGAAGAAGCCTTTTTGCTACCACTTTCACAAGAAGAAAAAAATTATTTACTAAAAAAGAAACAAATCACTATGTGTATTGATCCTGCATGGATGCCATTTGAAAAAATTGAAGAGGGAAAACATATAGGAATGACTGCTGATTATTTTAAAATATTTCAGAAGAACATTCCAATTCCCATAACATTAGTTGAAACAAAAACTTGGGCTCAATCTGTAGAATATGCGAGGCAAAGAAAATGTGATATATTTTCGCTTTCAATGAAAACTCAAAAAAGAAGTACTTATATGAACTTCACAAAACCATATTTTACCACTCCCTTAGTACTAGCTACAAGACCAAATGTTCCTTTTATCAGCACTTTCAAGCAATTAAATACAGAAAAAATAGGTATTGTTAAAGGTTATGCTTTTAACGAAATATTAAAAAGAGATTATCCAAATATAAACATAGTCAATGTCAAAAATACAGCTATCGGTCTTCAAAAAGTAGTCAATGGTGAACTCTTTGGAGTAATAGACACATTAGCAACGATAGGATATCTATTTCAGACCAAATTTACAGGTGAACTCATCATCTCTGGTAAATTTAATGAAGATTGGAAACTTGGAGTTGCTGTAAGAAATGATGACTTAGTGTTGTTAAATATTTTCAAAAAAGTAGTCAATAATCTAACTATGCAAGAAAAACAGAGCATTTTAAATAACTATATCGGTATAAAATATGAAAGAGGCTTTGATTATTCGCTTTTTTGGAAAATTTTTGGTGTCATTGCACTTTTAGCACTCTTTGTGTTATGGAGATATCAAAGCATATATAAATATAATAAAAAGATAAACAAATATCTCGATATGATAGATAAAAATATTCTTATTTCATCGATGGATACAGAAGGCAATATTACTTATATAAGTGATGCTCTTTGCAAGCTAATAGGTTATAAAAAAGAAGACATTATTGGTAAAAAGCATAGTATTTTTCAACACCAAGATGTTCCAAAAAGTAAAATTAAAGACATATGGGATACCATAAGAGAAGAAAAGACTTGGAAAGGTGAAATTAAAAATATAAAAAAAGATGGCTCCCCTTTTTGGACAATAGTGACTATTAAACCTGACTACAATGAAGAAAATAAACTCAAAGGATATACAACTATTAGATATGATATAACTATTAAAAAAGAGTTAGAAAAGATAACTCTAACAGATACTCTAACGCAAATACCAAATAGACTCCATCTAGATAATAACTACACAAATGAAGTTGAGAGAGCAAAAAGATATAATGGAACTTTTTCTCTTATTTTAATTGATATTGATTTATTTAAAAATATAAATGATAATTATGGACATCAAGTTGGTGATGTTATTTTAAAAGAGATTGCAAGTATACTAAAATACAGTATAAGAAAATCAGATATACTAGGCCGTTGGGGCGGTGAAGAATTTTTAATTATTTGTCCTGAAATAAAAGCTTTAAGTGCTCAAATTCTTGCAAAAAAAATTAAATATAAAATTGAAGAGTATAATTTTTCTACAACAGAAAAAATAACATGTAGCTTTGGTGTATCTCAATACATATCTAACGATAAAAATGAAGAAACATTTCATCGTGCAGATAAAGCCCTCTATCTAGCAAAAGAGAGAGGAAGAAATAGAGTAGTAGTTGTTTAAATATTTTTCTATTTTACTTATTTCATTACTTTTTATCGGTTGTACAAACCAACCAAATGCACCTTTACATATAAAAAAATTGGAAGAGCAAATACTCGTGTTGGAAAAAAATATACCATTATCAGAAGCAAAGATTCTCTCTAAAGAGATGATATATTTTTCATTAGAATTAAAAAAAGAGTACAAACTTGTAACTCCTCCTTTATATCATAATTTTTTAGTAAATATTGGTCTAAAAAAAAGAGGTCTTTGTTGGCATTTTGCTTATGATATGTTAGCTCATATTAAAAAGTTAAATTTAAAAAGTTTTGATTATTATATAGGTGGAGCCAATATCAATGACTATTGGCTAGAACATAACTCTTTAGTCGTTACATGTAAAGGATGTAAATTTAGTGAAGGAATTGTGCTTGACCCCTGGAGAAATTCAGGAGTTTTATATTTTTCTAAGATTAAAAATGATAAAAGATATTCATGGACACAAAGAGGAGAATTAAGAAATTGAGTGAAGATAAATTTATAAAAGATACTCAAACGGTACTTAAATTTATACAATTATATTGCAATGAGAAACATAAGAATATTGCAAAAGAAAATGGGGTACATCATTTAAACTATAAAAACAAAAACTTACTTACAGATGTCACATATCATCTTTGTGAAGAATGCACTGATACTTTTGTCTACTCATATAAAGCGCTGCAAGAGTGTCCACATGAAAAAAAACCAAGTTGTAGAAAATGCCCTGCACCTTGTTATGATAGACCAAGGTGGAAAAAATTAGCTTCCATTATGAAATATAGTGGTATGAAATTAGGACTAACAAAGATTAAACGCTTCTTTTCTTCTAAATCTTAAAAAACTATTCTATTTAATCGTCAATAAAATCATTATTTATACATAAAACTTTAGCAATATCTAAATAATTTTCATATTAAATGAAAACAAATTAAGATTTAATTGATAAAATCATAATTTATTGATTTAAATCATAGCTTTTTAGGAAAAATACTTGTAATATTTTCGTCATAAATCAAAATTCAGGAGGATTAGTATCTATATGGTATCAATAGCACCTTGTGCCAAATTGATTAAAAATTTTAAAAATAGTTATTTAGCTGAAATAACTATCTAGTAAAAAGGAGGGAATGTGAAGAAAAGTAAATTCCTTATATACAGTTCACTACTTGCATTTGTAATTGCGATTGGTATGTTTGTTTATGTCGTAAACGCATCTAAAGCACTATCATATCTTTCATCAGATCCAAAAGCATGTATTAACTGTCATGTTATGAATACTCAGTATGCTACATGGCAACACAGTGCACACGCTCAAAGGGCAACTTGTATCGAGTGTCACTTACCAACTAATGAAGGTATGCTTGCTAAGTATATTGCAAAAGCAAAAGATGGGTGGAATCACTCAGTTGCTTTTACACTAAATACTTATGATAATGCAATCCAGATTAGTGATGATGGTGCAAAAAGAGTACAGAACAACTGTATTTCGTGTCATAAAAGCATAACTTCAACGATAGTATCAAATAGTGATCAATATCACAATTTTGAAGATCCAGAAGTTGCAACAGGAAGAAAATGTTGGTCGTGCCATAAAAGTACACCTCATGGAAAAGTTAGAGGTTTATCAACTACACCACATAACTTGGGCGTAAAAGAAGTTAAATAAAAGGGAGAAAACATGAAATTTAAATTATTACTTGTAGGTTCATTATTAGCAATTGGTGCTATGGCTCTACTAGCAAGCAGCGTAAATGAGAGAGAAGCAGAGCGCGTAGCTCTAAATAAAGCTCCTGTAGTTGTAAAAGCTGACAGAGCAAAAAATGAAGCATGGAAAAAGTACTATCCTAGACAATACAGTTCTTGGTTAAGAACAAAAGAGAGTGGCGATATTATCGATTTATTAAAAGAGTATCCTCAACTTCCAATTATCTGGGCTGGATATGGTTTTGCTAAAGACTATAATGCTCCAAGAGGTCATTATTACGCTGTTCAGAGTAATACAAATTCTCTAAGAACGGGTGCTCCAGTAGATACTAAAACAGGACCAATGCCAACAGCATGTTGGACTTGTAAATCTCCAGATGTTCCTAGAATGATGGAAGATGATGGTGAAATGGAATATTTCACTGGTAAATGGGCAAAATATGGAAACGAAATCAAAAATAGTATTGGTTGTTATAACTGTCACAGTAATGAAACTGGCGAATTAGAAATTCATGTTAAATACTTAGACAGAGGATTAGCTGCAGCTGGTTTAAAAACATTTAGTGAGTCAACTTATCAAGAAAAAAGAAGTTTAGTTTGTGCACAATGTCACTCTGAATACTACTTCAAAAAAACTCCTTGGACTGATAAAAATGGTAAAGAAAAAACTGCAGCAGTTGTAACATTCCCTTGGCACAATGGCTTAACAGCTGAAGGTGCAGAGAAATATTATAACGATCTTGGATTCAAGGATTTTACGAATAAATTATCTAAAACTCCAATTCTTAAAACACAACATCCTGGTTATGAGTTATATAAAACTGGTATCCATGGCAAAAAAGGCGTTTCATGTGCAGATTGTCACATGCCTTATACTCAAGAGGGTGCTGTAAAATATAGTGATCACCAACTACAAAGCCCATTAAATACAATGGACAGAAGTTGTATGGCATGTCATAGAGAGAGTGAGCAAAAACTTAAAGATATCGTTCATGAAAAATATGAGAGAAAAACTTCATTACATATAATTGCAATGGATAACTTAGCTAAGGCTCACTTAGAGACTGCAAAAGCTATGGAAGTTGGAGCTACTGACGCTGAGCTTAAAGAAGTTAGAGATCTTATTAGAAGTGGTCAATGGTCATGGGATTACGCAGTTGCAAGTCATGGTGCATTTTTCCATGCTCCTGAAGAAGTTTTAAGACTTCTAGCAGTGGGCAATGAAAAAGCTATGCAAGCAAGAATTAAACTTGTTGGTGTTCTTGCAAGCAAAGGTGTACTAAACTACTCTGCTCCTGATTTTGATGATAAAGCAAAATCTCAAAAGCTAGTTGGGCTCGACTTTGAAAAGATGGTTGCTGCTAAAATGAACTTCAAAAAAACTCTTGAAGCTGCATGGAAGAAAGAAGCTAATGGCAAAGGTACTTACCAATCAGAAGTTTACAAAGACGCTGATCAAGAATCTGCTTACTTTAAAAAGTAAATCAAATGATATCTAGGGTAACCACTCCCTAGATATCTTAAAACAGAGTGACTTAAGAGCCACTCTGTTTTAAGATAAATAAAATAGGTTGTATTCATTGATATATAAAATCCTTACTTCATATAAAGTTATGTTCATATTACTTAGTATACTTGCTATTGGTGCTGCTTGTGGTACATTTATTGAAAATGACTTTGGCACTTTAAGAGCAAGAGAGTTAGTTTATAACTCTATATGGTATGAGGTTATACTATTTTTAAGTTCAATCAATCTTCTATTTGTCATTCATAAAACCAAAATGTATAAAGTAAAGCCAAGATTTGTATTTCATCTTGCATTTGTTATTATCTTAATTGGCGCTGCACTCACTAGATACCTAGCTATTCAAGGGACTATAACTATCAAAGAAGGTGATACATCAAATACCTTTATATCTAATTCGGGAAATGTTTTAAAACTTCCCTTCCAAATAAAACTAAATGACTTTATACTTGTAAGGTACCCTGGTAGTAAATCTCCATCTTCATTTGCAAGTGAAGTAACTATAATAGATACTAAAAACAGTATAAAATTTGAGCAAACAATATCAATGAACAATACCCTTCTTTATGAAGGTTATAAATTTTACCAAAACTCTTATACAGGAGATGAAAAAGAAGCTATTCTTTCTATTAACAATGACCCTGGTGCTATTCTTACATACATCGGTTATGCGATGCTTTTTTTAGGACTTATTTTAAGCCTATTTGATAAAAAATCAAGATTTAGATTTATTATAGAAAAAATAAAAAAAATGCCTATTGCTTCTTTCATACTACTTCTATGTATAAGCCAAACTCCTTCT
>Ga0193956_1000164_pt1 | contig 31501 bp, 26 predicted proteins | sample BB_7_MG_FD_140358 | JGI IMG/M metagenome (GOLD analysis project Ga0193956, IMG submission 140358) | Microbial mat bacterial communities from the Broadkill River, Lewes, Delaware, United States - BB_7_MG | ecosystem: Environmental > Aquatic > Freshwater > River > Microbial mats | place: USA...
AATCCGAATTGAATTCCGAGAAATCCGAAACTCATATTCCAAATTTGTAAAAAACTTAATTTTGGTTTAGTTTTCATTTTTATAAAAATTAGAGTTTAGTTTTGTGTAAGCACTTATTTTTTTATAAAAATTTTAATAGTTTTTAATAAAAAACGAACTATTGTGCTTATAAAGTTCGTAAATTTATAAAAAATTTATTTATTTATAACAATAGTTCGTTTTTTTTTGCTTTAAAGCTAATATTTTTAAATAAAGGCTTTAATTTTATTTCATTTCTTTAACAAATTTTTCCATTGCTTTTTCTATTGCAAAGTCCATACTTCCTTCGTCGGAGACTGGGTTTATTGAGCGTGCTTTACCATGATATATAGTAAGTTCGTTGAGGTCGTAGATGTGAATTTCGGCAAGAAGTGGTCCGTCTGCTTTTTCTTTTGAGATTGTGCAGTATGCGATTAAATTTGCTCCTACTTCGTTTGCTATTTTTTGAGCTGTTTTAAAGTTTACTGTTTTTTGTCCTCCAAAAACATATTTATTGGCAGATGCCTGAACTGAAGATTTTCCTACAACACTTACATTTTTAGCACCTGTTATTTGCAATGTTGTTTGGTTGTAGGCTCTATTGGCAAAAGATTTGTGGTCAACTCCTTCAACGTTTTCTATTTGAACTGGCATAAGTGCGAGTTTGTATGTTTGAGATTTGTCGAAGCTACTTGCCATTTTTGCGTCCATTACGTATTTTTCGGAGCAAGAGGCTAAAAATATCATTGCTATTAGAGCAAAAAAGATTGTTTTTTTCATTTTTATTATTGTTTAGGTTAAAATTATTGTTGGTTTACTTTTTGTAGCATATCTTGTTTTGCTTTTATTTCAGGAATAACTTTGTCGTTTGGGCTTAGTGTAAATTGTCTGCCGTATTTGATGTCAATAGTAGCGTTAAAATCTGTTATTTCTCTTGTTGCTTTGTAAGCCATTCTAATAAAATTTCTTCTTGTTTTTAATGATTTCATTTTTATTACGTAATAGTCGGCAGATTGCATAACATCTAAATCTTCTTTTGTATCAGAGTCTGCAACGAGTAAATCTTCGTAGTCAAACCAGTCCATATCGTCCATTTGGTCGAACCCATAAAATCGTAGTTCGTATGGTGAGCCTCCATCTATCCATTTAGCTATGTCATTGTTAAACAGCATCATTAGTCGGTCAAAACTATTATCTACGCTTGTGCTGATTGCATTTCTCCATGCTTCTTTTTCGTCCATTCCTGCGTTGTTGTCTTTAAAGTAGATGGTTCCGAGGTTTCTCCAGTTGCAGTTGTCAAAAGTTTTTACTTCCATTGCTACGTTGTAGTTTGGTATTCCTCCAACTTCTCCTTGTTTTGTTACTTCTACATTTTTTATCCAAATAATAAATTCAGAATTTGTGTAGAGTCCCATGTTGTTCATAAAAGATTTTCCGGTATCGGCTGGATTTAGCATTGTTACAAGATTTTTAAACAGGCTTGCTTCTGTTCTTTCGTATCCTTGAACGTTTAGTTTTTCGTTCATTCTTTCGTATGCAAATTCGTAGTATTCTAATTCTTCGGGGGTTAGTCCTCTTGGGTCGTAAAGCACGATAAATTTTAGTCCTCCAATAAGTTGTGCTACTATGTCGGCACTTTGTTGTAGTGGGTCAAGGCTTACTTCTGCAGTTGCGTGAACTTGATACATTTTTCCGTCATCTACTGGTCCTTCGTCTAATACGTTAAAACTTGCTATGTAACCTTTTGAAGATGTTGCTATTGCATCGCTTGTAAGAATCATATTTGTCATTTGGCTGTTGCTGACAATTATTGTTCCTACTGCTTTTTCTAATGCGTCTCTTTTGGCCATTGTTCTTGCGTCGGTAGGGTCTGTTCCTTTTGCGGTAACTTCTACTGTCATTGTATTTTGTGCAAAAATACTACCTGATAATAGTATTGCAAATAGAATTAAGTATGTTTTTTTCATTTTTAAATTATTTTATTTGGTTATTTGGTTTATTTGTGAATTAACAACAAATAAACCAAGTAAATAGTTTTATTTTTACATAAAAGTCATTGCAACTTTTCCTATTAGTGTTGCTACATTTATAACTTTATCCCAATCAAATTTTGTTTTGGCTTTAAATTGTCCTTTTGCGTCTTCCACAAAGTCAAGAACTTTTAGGTTAGCTTGTTTTTGATATTCTTCTATTTGTTCTGGTGTTAGGTTGTATAATGAAGGTATTTGACCGTTTTGTTGTTGGAGAGATTTTGTGTCAAGAATAAGGTTTCCTTTGTTGTCGTATAGTTTTGGAAATAAAACAGGTTGGTTAGAGGTTGTTTTAAGGTTCATAATGTATTCTTGTTTTTCGTCTTCTTTTTTTCCGTTAGGGTCTACAAGAGGCACTTCTTTACCTTTTTCAAGTTCGTCTATAACTGCGTCTGCTACTCCATATTTCTGATAAAGAGGAGCTTTCATTGTAACTTGAACGTATCCGTTTTTGTATTCAAATTCTCCAACTATTTCTGCAAGTCTAAGCGTTCCGTCTAATTTTGTTTTTACTCTGTCGCTTGTTGTCATAAAGTTTTCTACTGTTGTTTCTCCGTCAATGCTTATACCTTTTATCATTTCCAAAAGGTTTCGTTGTGCATCTACTATTGCACCTCTTTCTGCCATCATGTTAGCTTGCACTGGGTTTTTCCAAGTTGCTGTATCAATTACAGATTTTCCTACTGCTGAAACATATTGGTCTGTCCAATCTACGTGTGCTGTGTCGTTTCCAGTAATTACGTGTTTTGGGTCTTCTACAATTTTGTTTTGTGCGTTTACGGTTTGTATTGAAACAAATACAAGTGCTACAAGTGTTAAAAAAAATAGTTTAATTTTCATAATTTGTTTTTTTAATTTAAAGTTTAAAGATATTATTTATTTTAAAATATATCTATTTGTAACGGAATTTGTGTAATAAAGTTTTTAATTTTTTGAGTTATTCTCAAAATTCTGTGTAAATGTGTTTTTGAGTTGTGTTTTTTGTTGTTTACAATATTTATGTTTGCAAAAAAAGTTTTAATCGTCAATTATTCATTTATTTTCCAATTTTCCCAGTTAATAGCTCCAGAGCCTATGCTTACTTTTGGATTTTGTTCTTTTAGTCCGTCTATTTTGTTGGAACGGTCTTTAACTTCTGTTTGTAATTTTTTAGAAAATTCGTCATAATTTATATTTCCGTTTGTTTCTTTCAAAATTTTTAGGACGTAATATGTGAACAAGCCGTGTTGTTGTGCTTCGTATTTTTGAGAAATTTCGTCGCCAGTGCTTGCAGTAAAGGATACAATTTTGCTTCCTAAATCGGTTTCTTTGGGTTTAAGTTTTATGCCAGAACGTGCTACACTTAATCCGTTACGTCCTCCTCCGCTAAAACATGCGTCTATAAAAACGGTTACTTTTGCAGGATTATTTTCTGATAATTTTTGATAAAAATCAAATAGTTTTATTCCGTATTCTGTAACATTATCTTCGTTTACATCTACTGGCATAAGATATGCTTCTCCATCTTTGGTAGGGTATCCGTGTCCTGCATAGAATACGTATAATTCTCTATTAGAGTTCATTAGGTTTGATGTTTTATCCAATGCACTTTTGAAGTCGGTTACTCCTACGTTTTCTAAATATTTGATATTATCGGCAGGAATACCAAGGATTTTTTCGGCATAAATTTTAAATGTCCGAGAATCATTGAGTGCATAATCTACTGGGATAAGGCTTTTATATGTTTCATTACCAATTATTAATGCGTATCTATTGGGTTTTACAGGGTTTTGTGGTAAGTTTTCTAACAGATTATCTTTTTTTATGTTTTCAACTTTTGCTATATTGTTATAATTTGTAATTTTTATATCTACATTTGCTTTATTTTTTGAAACTGCAACACTTTTGAAAACGATTTCTTTTTTTGCATCATATTTATATGTTTTTCCTAATTCTGGCATAAAAACTTCCGCACTTGTTATTGCAGATTCGTTTTCGCCTATTAGAGAAAAGTTGGTTTTTACAAATTGAGCTTTTGAAATATTTGCATAAAATTGTTGTGCATCTGCAATTGGAACTGGCAAATATATGCTTGGAAAATTTTTAAAATTAAGTCTAAAGAGTTCACTATCGGGGTCGTATTCAGATGTTTCTGTTGATAGGATTTCTGAATTTAATACTGGCAAAAGTTCATCTTGTAATTTTTGTTGAGTTAGGAGGTTGATTTTCTTTTCTCGTTCATAATATGATGTTCTTTTGGTATAGTCTGATGTTTTCTCAAACATGCCTTGTTGCTGCCAAGCGGAAATACTGTCGTTTACGTAGGAGCTTACTTTTTCAAGTAAATTGCTTGTGCTAATAGTTTTTGATGTATTTGTGTTTCCTCCTATTGAAATTGAATTGCTTGTTCCTTCGTTGCCGTTTGTGTTATTTGTGTTTCCTCCTATAGATACAGTATTACTTGTTCCTTTGTTGCTGTTTGTATTATTTGTGTTGCCTCCTACTGATACTGAATTACTTACTTGTGAAAACAAAAATGTTGCTGGTAAGATTATCAATATAATAATTAAGTTTAGTTTTTTCATAATTGTAGTTTTTTTTTAATAATAGCCATAAATAATTGCTCCAATAATAATAATTCCTCCAATAACTCCTCCTGTTATTAGAATACCTTTTACTATTCCAGTCTTTTTTTGTTCGGTGGCAACTACTTTAAAATTGATGTCGTTAAGAGCTTGTCCGGGATATTCTTTTTCGTAGTCCCAAGTTACTTTCTTTTGCCCTACTTTTGTGTTTTTTCCTACATCGCCAGATACAAATTTTAGGCTTTTTTGATAGTTGTCTTGCGACGAAAAAACTTCTACTTTGTATTTTGCCATAGCATCTCCTCCTAAATTGTAATCAATAACAATTTTGTTGTTTTCTACCGATGCCGAAATTTCGTTTACTGTTTGAGAGTGAATAAAACTAACTCCCATAATTAATAGTAATAATGTTGTGAGTATTTTTTTCATGTTTTTAGTTTTTTATATAGATTTTATTTAATAAACAAAGATATAAAGAACAATTTTTATAAACAATTTTTATTTAAAGTATTTATTCAAAAAGTAATTACGAGTATTAGTGCATTTCTTTCTTTTTAATTATTCCTCCTTTGGCATCGTTTATTGGATATTCTATAATAAATGCTCTTTCGTCAATGTTTTCTACAACTGCGTGTAGTTTATTTAGTTCTAAGCGTGTTACAACGGTGTGAATAATATTTATATCTGCACCTGCTTTGTATTCTCTACTATAGCCTCTTTTTCCGTTGTAAATAGTTACACCATAGCCCAATTTGTTTGTAAGAGCGTAGCGAATTTCTTCGCTTTTTTCAGAAATTATTGTAAGTCCAATATATTCTTCAATTCCATGTATAATATAATCGGCAGCTTTTGAGGCGGTTACATAAGCAAGTATGGAATAAAGTGCAACTTCTACGTTTATTAATAACGCAACTATTACAAATAATGTTATATTAAATATTAAAACAATAGTTCCAATAGTGGTTCTTAATTTTTTACTTAAATAAATTGCCAAAATTTCTGTTCCATCTATAACGGTGCCTCCTCTTACAGAAAAACCAATTCCTGCACCAAGAAACAGACCTCCAAAAAATGCTATTAACAATTTGTCTTCTGTTATAACAGGAATTTCTATATAGTGAACCGTTGTTGCCAAAAGAAGTATTGTGAAAAAAGATTTTATGGCAAAAATTTTAGAAATTTGTTTGTAGCCCAAGAATATAAAAGGCAGATTTATTAAAACTATAAGTATTGAAATGTCAAAATGTGTTAAATGGTTTACCAAAAGTGAAACACCAATTACTCCACCGTCTAAAAAATCGTTGGGTAGCAAAAATGCTTTTAATCCAATACTTGCCGAAATAATTCCTGCTACGGCAAGAAATATGTCTGTGGTAATGCGTTTTGCCTTCTTTCTGTTGTTCATTATTTTAGAATTACAATTTAATTATTTTTTGATATGTTGTTGATTTTGAATTTGATAGATGTAAAATATACACTCCTTGCGGTATATTTTGAAAGTCCAAAGTAAACAAAATATTTTGATAAGGCGATGATATTTCTTTTTGTAAATATAATTTTCCTTGCAAATCGTATAGTTTGCACACATAATCAGTTGATTCTGTGCCAGAAATTTTTAAATTGCAATTTGATGAAACTGGGTTTGGATAAACTTGTAAGTTAAAATCGTTTTGTAAATGTTCGTTCTCAATTTTATTGATGAAATCTCCTTTGTAGGCATAGCCATAAATTGTTACTTTTTTATAATCCTCTACCGAAAGATTAACCCAGCCGTAAGTAATTTCGTCATTGCTTACTTTTTTTAATGCAACAAAAAAGGAGTCTTTTTCTTGCTCAAAAACAGGATTTTCTCCATACCAAAAAGAAAAATCAACTGCATCACTGTAAAAATAAGAAGAACTTACAACATCTAAAATTTCAAAATTTTTACTAGACATCCAATATTGAGAATAACCTGCAACCATAGAACCAATTCCGTTTATACCTGTTTCCATATAACTATTTCCTTGGTCTGCATCTCCATAACCTGCCCAAACACGAAAATCATCTATTTCATCATTATTTATATCAAATTTATAAACATCAACGGTATTATAAGAGGGATTCAAAATAGTGTCAGGAACAATATCTACATAAGTTAGCCCCTCTGTTTGCCCACAATAAATAAAAGCAGGATTGTTAAAGCTAAAATAATTTGAACGTTCTGAAAATGAATTAAAATCGGAAAAATAATTATCTGTAATAGACAATATATGAGCTTTATAAGTGGCGTTTTCTGTTAAGTTGTTTCCATTTATATCAATAATATTATTCGGGAAATTCATATTACAATCGTTTCCGTTTGGGGTTATAGAATAAAAATTAGATTCAGTATTTTCTGCATCAGCCATGCTAAATTCTTCTTGATAATCCATTATAAATAAGCGATATTCCGAAATTGTGTTTTCGCTCTCTATTTTAGGAAAACTAATTACAAAATCAGAGGCATCACCAAAATCGGTATTATCAATTATGCGAATATTTTTAACTTGCTCTGCAATAGTTCTTATATTGAAATTTTGCTCCGTAAAAACAAATGAATTTACATCTGTTTCATTTCCGTTTGGCGTGCAAACTACTATTGCTTTGTAGTATTTTAAAATATCTAATTCGTTGCCGTAAATATCTGTAATTGAATTGTGTGGATAGGATAAGTTATACGGATTTCCTTGCGTATTTACAACAAAATAATTATCTGAAATAATTTCATTTACAACTTCCATAGTTATATTTTCTTCTTGAATTTCTTCAACAAACATTATTCTGTATTCGCCAATTTGGCTCTCGTCTGCTAAATTATCAAAAGAAATATTTATGTTATAGTTCGCATCAAAAAGATATTCTGCTTCCACCGACAGGTTTTCAACTGTTGGTGGAGGAGACATAAGAGTCAGTTTATTAGAAGGGTAAGAGAGAGTATTTTCAAACAAATTTTCGCCATCGGCGATGCTCAACACAAACACATTATACTCAACTAAATCTTGGATTAAATCACCGTCTTTGTCGGTAGTTGTTTGGCTTAAAATTGAATTAAAACTTGTTCCAACTGTATCAATAATTGTGTAATTTTCGGGTGCAATATTATTTGCCTGTTCTATATCAAAAGTTTCTGAGTCTTCGGATTTTACAACAATTAGCCTGTATTCAGAAATTAATTGCTCATTTAAAGCATGATTAAAATTTACATGTAAATCTCTGCCGTCTTGCATATTAGATACATCTGAAATTATTATATTTTCGGCAAAAGGCGGTTTTCCTTCTCCTGCAAAAATTTCGTCGTTTGGAATAGTATTTATTGCATATTCCGCAATTGTGTGAACATTTTTCATTAAAATCCAGCCGTAATAATATTCTCCTTCAAGATTAAGTCTTATTCCAAAATATTTATTTTCCATTTGGCACCAAGTGTCTAAATCATAACAATAATATTCATGTGTGAAATAATCATAATCAACAGGTAAATCTAATTGCCCGTAAGGCGACCAATTATCAGATATTTTTATAGAATCATTATAACTTAACGAATCTAATTCGTTGTTTTTTTCAAGTATTTCGGCATTATTTAAAAGATGAGACGATAAAGCCATATAATCATCTGGTCCTATTTCAAACTGAAAAACAATATCATAAATATCATCATTGTTCAGGTCTATAACAAATTCGCTTGGGTATATGTTTGGATTAAAATAACTACTATCAGGAACTACATCGGTGTAGATAAACTGTGCAAAAACTGCTTGTTGAAAGCATAAAAACAAAATAAAAAGGGTAGATTTTTTCATAGTGGTAGGGTTTTAATTTGAGAATTATTATTTAATTATTTATTTTATTGATTTGAATTTTGTTGCACTAATTATTAATGTTTTGTAAAAAAAATAGCAAAATAAAATTAGCCTTAAAATTATTTTTCAAGCATATTTTCTACAAAAGCAAGAGTGTTTTTGTGCAAAATAATATCAGTTTTTTTGCGATACCATTCTCTTGTAGATTTTTTGATATTATTTTTGTCCTGAAATTTTCGGCTCATTGCATTCCAATCTGCAATCATTTCAAGTGCATATTTTTTAGGCATTTCGTAAGCCATAATGGTTTTGCCACTAATTTGCAACCAATATTGCCAATGATGTTTATTTTTATGTTGATGATGTAGCCAAGCTAAATCAAAATCATTTTTAATTTTTTGTTTTTCACTTTTGCTACATTTTTCAGAGCCAAAAAACTTTTTTTTATATTGATTAAATTCAAATCTGCTAAATTTTGACAAATCGTGTTTTAAGAGCTGAAACACGCCCAAACCTAATTTTCTTCCTTCAATAAAAACAAATATTTTGTGTTCAATAATGTAGCTTAAATATTTTATAAACATAATTTAATCTTTTTTCAAATTTGATAATAATAAATAAAATAATTGACTTTTGCAAAAATAGTATTATATTTGTGAAACAAATTCTAACCAAAATTAATTATTAATTTAAAAAACGAAAAAAATGAAAAAATTAAATTTATTGTTTATTTTTGTATTAGCAATTAGTCTTTTAAGTTCTTGTTATCCAGATGATAATGAATATCCAGAGGGAGAAACTTTTGGAATTAGAGATGATGTAGATTTTGAAGATTATGCAAAAGTTGCAACAAATCAATCTCCTTATAATACAGCCGATTATCCCGATTTTTCGGCAGTAGTAATGTTCAGCTACAGCCTTGATGGTAGCGATAGCGACGAATATGTAGCAACAGGAGTTCTCGTAAAACCAGATTGGATTTTAACAGCAGGGCATAACTTTTTTGTAGCCGAAGAACAAGACAGCCCTGCTCCTGCAAGCGGAATATTTGTGCTAACAGGCAACGACCCAAACAATCCAACAGCAACTTATGAAGTAGAAAAACTTGTCTTTTTCCCATCTTGGATAGAGCAAAACGAAGATTTTATAAAAGCCAACGACTTGTGTTTGGTCAAGTTATCATCGCCAATAACGTCAATTACTCCTATGGAAATAAATTTTGAAACTACCGAAACTATTGGCACTACTGTTTGGTATTGTGGCTTTGGCGACTACTCGCAACAAGAAGGACACGACCCAGATTTGTTTTCGGAAAAACATGCAATTCAAAATATTTTGGACAGAAAGGTTGATGGAATAACTTCAAGTTCGGGAGGCACAACTTATTATGGTGGTTTGCTTGCTTTTGATTTTGATTCTCCCGACGGAGACAGAAATTCTTTGGGAGACGACATTGTAAACGACGACGAAGCAATGCTTGGTTCTGGCACAAGTTCGGCATCTGCAACTGCTTTTGAAGGTGCAACAGTTCAAGGAGACAGCGGTGGACCTTTATTTATAAAAATGGGAGACACTTGGAAAGTATGCGGAGTTCTTTCTGGTGGAGCCTCAGAACCTATTGATGACCACTACGATAGCAGCTACGGAGATATTAGTGTTTTTATCCGAACTTCTCCTCACGCCGATTGGATTCAGTCGGTGATTGAATAAAAAAATATAAGTGCAAGTTAAAATTGCACTTTAATCGAAATAAAAATAATGGACAACATAAAGGTAATTGGAATAGACCCTGCCCCTTCAAAAAAGAGCACAATTTTTGATGGTGAAAATTTTTGTGAAAAAAACTATAATGAGTTAATAGAATATTTGGACTTTATAAAGAAAGAGCATAAGAAGGTTCTTATTTGTTGGGACGCTCCTCTTTCTTTTAGTTTAAGCAGTTCATCACCTTTTACGAAAAGAGACATTGAAAAATTCTTTTCTCAGAAAAAATGGTGCAAAACCCCAACAGGAATTTCTGTTTTAGGATACGCTGGCTGTCCTCATTGGGCTATTTCACAGTATATTTTAGGCTATCCTAAAATTAGTAATTTTGAAAAATGTTTTGAACCTCCTTTTAAATTAGTATTTGAAAATGAAATTACAACACATTCTGTAACAGAAGTTCATCCTGCTGTTGCTATTTGGCTTTGGTGTAAAAATGATATTGACGATTTCAGATACAAAAAAGGTAAACAAACAGTTTCAGAATGGGATAATGTTTTTGGAGAGATTTTAGAAATTTTAGTAAATAAAGGTATTTTAAATGAAGATATTTATAATAAAATAGAAAAATTAGCAAAAGCAAAAAAAGATGATTATCTTGATGCTTATGTAGCATGGAAACTTGGGAGTGATTGGATTAATAAGAAAACTGAACCCGAAAATAAATATATTAAAATACTTGGTGATAATAAAACAGGTTCTTTTTTATTGCCTTATAATAAGGAGTTATTTGAAAAATTTGATAAATTTATTAAACCAGATGAAAAGGAGCAATCAAAAAAAAATGATAAGATTATTCTGAAAGAGTGTCATTGAGTTTAATATCCCATTCTTTAAACTCAACACCTAATTTATTGAAAAAATCTACTTCTACTGGATATAATAAACCTACAATTCTTTCATTATCAAACCAAAAGGTTTTTTTATTATTTTCACAGACTATAAATCTGTGAGTTACCATATCTTCTTTTATCTCTTTTAGAAAATCTTTTTCAATGGTTTCAAAAATTTCTTCGGTCATTTTATAATGATAGCACATACTCATCCATTTTTGGGCAACCATAAAAGGATTTTGAGAGATTATAATTTTAAATGGATTTTCATTGATAAAATGAGTATTATCAAAATCTGATTTTGTTAATTCTATTTCTGAGTTATTATTTTTATCTTCAATGATAATAAGTTCATCAATCTCATTATTTCGGAAAAGCCCAGTCATAAACTCCCAAAGCTGTTCAATATCTAAGTCAATAAAAAAGCATCTGTTTGATATATAGTATTTTCTATTCAATTTTTTACTTAATTTTAATTTGTAACTAACTTCGTCAAAGTTTATACTTTGACGAAGTTTAAATAAACTCAAAACAATCATACCAAAACTCTTCATTACATATATTAAAATTGTTTTCAGTAGATTACTTTTAATTTGATAATTTTTAGCTAACTTATTTTCTCATAAGAGGCAATTTGTAACGTCGGATTTTATCAAATTGATAAAGTGCGTTTGCAACTGCTCCTGCTGTTGGCACGAGCCCAATTTCTCCAATTCCTTTTACTCCGTAAGGTCCTACTGCGTCGGCAACTTCTACTCCGTAAACTACAATTTTTGGGGTTTCGTGTGCACGCATAATTTGTAGGTCTCGGTATTTATCGCTAATTAAATAACCATCTTTCATAGGCAAGTCTTCTTGCAAAGCATAGCCAATTCCCATGTGGACTGCTCCTTCAATCTGTCCTTCAAACATAGTTTGATTTACAATTTTACCAGCATCGTGGGCAGCATAAAAAGTGTCAATTTTCCCGTTATTATCTAATACACAGAGTTGTGCGGCGTATCCATAAGAATAGTGAATAATTGGTTCTACGTCTTTTTGTCCGGGTTTGGTTGTCCAATCGCAAACATATTTTCCTGAGTATTTATTACCAGCAAGTTCGCCGAGTTTTTTTGTTTTCAAATCCTCTTTAAGTTTTTGAGCTGCATCAATAATTGAATTTCCGAGAAGTGCCGTTCCTCTTGAAGAGGTTGTCATGCCTGTTTGAATTTGAGCTTTTGTATCTATTTCTACATCAACAATATCAGGAGAAATACCAACTTCTTCGCAAAGCATTTGAATGGCGATAGTATTTATTCCTTGTCCCATTTCTGTCCAGCCATGTTTGATGATAACTTTGTCTTCGGCAACAATTTCAATTCTTGTTTCCGATGAGTCAATCATTCCGTTTCCTACTCCTGAATTTTTTATTCCTGTTGCAATTCCTGCATATTTTGCTTTATAAAATTCGTCTTTAAGTTTTAGTAAACATTCTCTAATTCCTACTTGATAAACTTTTTGTCCAGTAGCAGTTCGCAAGCCGTCCACAAGAGCGTTGTCGTAGCGGAATTGCCAGCGGTCAAAATTGCCTTTTTCGCAGATTTCATCAACGGCAGTTTCAAAAGCAAAAGTAGCTTGATTTGCTCCAAAACCACGCATTGCTCCACAAGTAATATTATTTGTATAAACTGTAATTGCTTCAATTTCAACATTTGGCACGTAATATCCTCCCGTTGCATGACCCGCAACACGCTCTAAAACTTTTGTTCCAACAGAGGCATACGCACCTGTGTCTCCCCACGCTTTTAGTTTTACGCCAGTAAGTTTTCCGTTTTTATCAGCACCAACAATATAATCCATAAAAACAGGGTGTCTTTTTGGGTGCATTCTTATTGATTCTCCTCGTGTTAGCGAAATTTTTACATGTTTTTGTAAAATATAAGCATAAAGAGAAACATGTCCTTGAACGGTCATATCTTCCTTACCTCCAAAGCCTCCACCGTTTGGAATTAGTGTAACTCTAACTTTTTCTTTTGGAAGATTAAGAATTTCAGAAACTTGTCGTTGGTCTTCGTAAACTCCCTGAGATTGAGAGAGTAACTCTATACCTCCGTTTCCGTCTGGTAGTGCAATTGCAGCTTCAGGTTCTAAAAATCCGTGTTCAATTCTTTGTGTTTCGTATCGTCCTTTGGAAATGTAGGCAGCATTTGCAAGTGCCTCATCTACATTGCCAGAACTGGTTTTGGAATATCCCAAAACATTGGATTTTTCTTTATGAACCAAAATTTCATCTTTTTCGGCTTCAAAAACATCTGTAACGGCTGGCAAAATTTCATAATCTATTTTTATTAAATCAACTGCCTTACGTGCAATAGATTCTGTTTTTGCTACAACTCCCGCAATAACATCTCCGATGTAATGTGTTGTTTCGCCTTCGTCAATCATTACGTTCCAATCTCTGTAAATCAAGCCAATAACTTTTTCTCCCGGAATATCTTTTGCCGTAAAAACTTTAACAACTCCTTCTAATTTTTCGGCTTCCGAATAGTCAATTTTTTTAACAATAGCACGAGGATAATCGCTAAATTTAAGGGCAGAATGTAACATTCCGTCAAAATGAAGGTCGTTCACAAAACTTCTTTTGCCGATGGCAGTTTCGTAGGAGCGATATTTTGGTTGTCGTTCGCCCATTTTACCCGAAGTTTTTCGGATTTCTTGCTTTTCGCCTTTTGCAATATATTCTGCACTTTTAATAATTGCTGTTTCTATCTTTTTGTATCCTGTGCAACGACAAATATTTGGTTTAATGGCTTTTTGCACCTCCTCCAAAGTAGGATTTGGATTGTTATCAAGCAAAACTTTTGTTCGCATAATAAATCCGGGTGTGCAAAATCCGCATTGCACTGCTCCTTCGTTTACGTAGGTTTTGGCAATAATATCTTTGATATTTTCAGGAATGCCTTCCATTGTATAGATTTCTGCATTTTGCAGAGTTTTCATTTTAGTAACGCAAGCAAGTTTTGCTTTTCCGTTGATTTCTACTGTGCAAGCTCCGCAGGCTGCTTGCCCCGAACAGCCGTCTTTGGCTGAGGTGATGTGCATATCGTTTCGCAAAAAATCAAGCAGATTTTGATTTTCATCACCATTGAATTTAATTAATTCTCCGTTGAGTTTAAATTGTGTCATATATATTGGGTTTTAAGTTTTTTTCGTGTTTTTTCTACATGTTTTGTGAAACATGTAGTTATTTTTGTATTTTCAATTTTATTGAAAAACAACAAAAATGGTCTTGTGTTCTACATGTTTTGTGAAACTGCTCCGCAGTTTTGTGAAACATGTAGTTATTTTTGTTTTATTGGTAAACCAATTAAAATTTTGTATTTTCAATTTTATTTTTTCAATTTTATTGAAAACAACAAAAATAGTCTTTTTTTACATTACGCCAGAGGCGTAACACAAAACACAAGGTTTTGGTGTTCTACATGTTTTGTGAAACTGCTTTGCAGTTTTGTGAAACATGTAGTTATTTTTGTTTTATTGGTAAACCAATTAAAATTTTGTATTTTCAATTTTATTTTTTCAATTTTATTGAAAACAACAATAATAGTCTTGTGTTTTACATTACGCCAGAGGCGTAACACAAAACACAAGGCTTTGGTGTTCTACATGTTTTGTGAAACTGCTTTGCAGTTTTGTGAAACATGTAGTTATTTTTGTTTTATTGGTAAACCAATTAAAATTTTGTATTTTCAATTTTATTGAAAACAACAAAAATAGTCTTTTTTTTACATTACGCCAGGGGCGTAACACAAGGCTACAACAAATATTTCTCATCAAATTCAATTCCATTGGTTTTTAATAATTGTTTGTATTCATCAATAAATGTATTATTTTTATGATGCTCTTCTTGATTTTTTACATAATTTATTAGCATTTGTTTTTCTCTAATAGAATATGTGAAAGCTCCATATCCAATTTGCCAAGAAGTGAAATCTGGAAATAGATTTTTACTTTTTATGAATTTATTTGTTGATATTTTTATTTCTTTTACCAAATCGGCAACTGCTATTGACGGGTGTATGTGTGTGAAAATATGCAAATGGTCTTCAACTCCATTTATGCGATATAAAACACAGTTTTTCTTTTTCAAAATACCCCATATATATTTGAATAACTTTTGTCTGTTTTCTTGAATTAATACAGGCTCTCTGTCTTTGGTAGAAAAAACAATTTGCCAAAAAATTTGTGAATAGGTGTTCATTTTTTATTTTTTTATTCTGTTATTGTAAAAACAATTGAACCTAACTCACGAATAGAGCCATCTGGAGCTTGTGCTTTTATATTTGAAAAATAAACCTTGTTACCTCGTTTTAATGGCTTTATAAGTTCTCGTTGTTCTTGCGTTATTTTTGAACCTGTTGTAGTTATCTTTTCAATAAATCCACCAGAACTACTAATAATTGTAAACTCTGTTATAGGAAATTCAATATCATAAAAGCTATGTAATGTTGTTTCTATTTGATTGTTAGTATCAAGAAGCTCATTTTTTGTTATGTGTCCTTGTTTTAATCCATTAAAACTTACTGTTGGGTCTGGCACAAGTTTGCATGTGAATTTTTTAGAGCCAATTTTTTTACCATCTGCGTAAACATTAATTGTTGTTGTGCCTTCTTTTTTTACTTTTACAGAATACTTACCTGTTCCTAATTTCCGAATAGAACCATCAGAAATATTTACACTTACATCTCCTTCAATACCCATAGTTTTTATTTCTATTGGATTGTCTAAACCAACATAAAAAATATTTAGTTTTGATAGAGAAATATCTGCTACCGCTTTTTTTTCTATTTTAGTTTTCACAAAAGTATCTCTAACTACAATAGTGTCTCTTATTACGACTTCTATATTTTGCGTTTCTTCTGTTTTTGGATTTTGGCAAGCAACAAGAATAAATATTGCTAAAATTATTGTTATACAATTTTTCATAAGCATTTGTTTTTTTATAATGTTAAAATTTTAATTTATTCCACAGTAAAAACAATAGAATTTAACAAACGAATGGAACCATCTGGTGCTCGTGCTTTAATATCCTCAAAGGGAACAATATCCCCGCTTCTGTATTGTTTTAATTCAGCTTTTTTTTGTTTTGTAATTTCTGAGCCAAGAAATCTGTCATTTCCCCAACAACTTTTACCTTGTTGAGTAAATTCTGTTACAGGAAATTTTATGTCATATGGAAAATTATCTAAACCGGCCATAACATAATTTTGAGCTAAAAGAGTATCTTTTGATATATTCCCTCCTCTTTTTCCTCCTACTGTGGCAATCGGGTCTGGCACAACTCGGCAACGGAATTTTCGTGCTGCAATTAAACTGCCTTCTGAATAAACACGAACTGTTGTTTCTTCTACTTTTTTAACTCTTACTACATATTTACCATTTCCTTTCTTCTCAATTTCACCATTAGAAATAGTAACTCCAATATTTTCAGCTTCACCAAACACACTAACATCCATAGGATTATCAATTCCAATATAGAGTATATCCATTTTTGTAGGAGTTATAAAAACTGCAGTGTCTTCTACTATTTTTGTTACTTCAATAGTATCTGTAACTATTATTGTGTCGGTAATAAAAATGGTATCCGTAGTTTTTACTTTTTCTATTTTCTCTTTTTTGCCAGTTTGCCAAAAAGCAAGAGTAAAAATAGGCAGAGAAATTAAAGCTATAATTATATAATTTTTCATAAGCATTTTTTTTATAATTCGTGTAATTTATCTTCAATTTCTTTAATAGAAGGAAGATTTGATTTTATATTTTCTGGAATCAGCTCACTAAAAGAATATTCTGCTATGCTTATCGGACTTTTATATCCTTGCAGCGAATATTCTGCTACAACTTGATTTTTTTCTTTGCAAAGAAGTAATCCGATTGTTGGATTGTCTTTTTCTGATTTTATTTGGCCATCAACAGCTGCAACATAAAAGTTTAATTGTCCTAAATCTCCTGGGTCAAATTCTTTTGCTTTTAGTTCAACTACAACATAGCAATGTAATTTTATGTGATAAAATAATAAGTCTATAAAAAAATCCTTATCACTAACTTTTAAATGATATTGCTTGCCCACAAAAGCAAAACCTTGCCCCAATTCTAACAAAAATTTTGTAATTTGATTTACTAATTGTTCTTCAATATTTCTTTCGTCGGCTTTTTCTTTTGCCTGAACAAAATCAAAAATATATGGGTCTTTCATCAAATAATTTGCAAAATCCGATTGTGGTTCAGGTAGAGTTTTTGTAAAATTGGTCGTTTTTTTTTGTTCTATTTGTCTTTCAAATAAATTAGTTTCAATCTGATGGATGAGAACATTTCTACTTATACCATTTTCTATTGTATTGAGAATATACCAGAAATTTTGTTGATAATTTTTTATTTTATTAATCAAAATTACATGATGCGACCAAGTTATTGAAGCTATTGGAGAATTTAGGAAATTCTGTTCTGTAATTTCCGCAACAGCTTGTTGCACTTTTTCAATATTTTGATTATCAGATTTTTGAATTTCCGCAACAGCTTGTTGCGGAAATTCAAAATTTTTATTGTCAATGCTTTTTATTTTTTCAATAAGTTGATTTGGATTTTTAATTATTGCTTGCCAGAGTTTATTGTAATTATAAATAATTTCGGGAGAATAAATTTCTGCAAATTGTTTCATGTATAAAATATTTCGCACCGAAAACCCTTTTATTTTAGGAAATTCGCTACGCAAATCGGCAGAAAGTTTATCTATAATTTTAGCTCCCCAGCCTTGAAGTTTTTTTTGTTCAATAATTTCATTTCCTATTTGCCAATAGAGCCAGAGCATTTGTTTGTTTGCTGCAATCACTGTTTTTATTTGCGATTGAGCTATTTTTTCTTTTAATTGCTTAAATATTTCTGAATAATTATTGGGTAATTGCTTCATTTCTAAAAAAATTGAATATTTTACTTAAAAAACCATACTTATTCTAAAAACAGGATTTGTGTATGGAGTATTATCGGTTTCGTTAAAGTTCCAAAGCATCATATAATTTATAGCCGATTTTTTGCCAAAAGTCATTCGGTAGCCACCGCCTGCAAGCATTCCTGTGTCCCAAGCTCTGTCTGTCCAGCCAGGATAAGTAGACATATCTTCATAATTGAGTGCGAGAATTTCGCCGTGTATTATCAGCATTTTTAATGGGTAGGCTTGTGCAAATATGCTGCCTCCATAAATTGAAGTTTGATAATTATAAATATTATCTTTTGTATAAGCATAAGACGCTCCAATGCCTGCACCCAAATAGTCGTTGAAATAATATCCCACTTGCGGTGATATATTTATATAAGTAATTGTTCCAAACTGCAAACCAAAATCGCCTCCATAAAAAATCTTGTCCATAAAAGGTTTTGCAATTTTTGATTTTTCTTCTTCTGGTTTATTATCGTATTCATCAAATTGAGAAAATGAATAGAATGGCAAAATAATAATTGATAATATTAAAATATATTTCATAGTATTTAATTTTTAAGTTATTGTAATACCAAGCTCCATCTTGGAAAGTTCGATTTTTATTTACCAAGCTGGAGCTTGGTGGTTACTTTTAATGAGAAAACATTGTGTTGTATTTTTTTAATAATTCTGTATTATCTGTTGTTTTTTTTGCAAAATCAAAAGCATTTTTAGACCATGTATTGTATTCGTCTTGTTCCATTTGCACACAATATTTTATGGTTTCAACAAATTTTTGACTGTTGTTGAGCGAAATATCCCAGCCAATTTTTTTATTTTCCAAGTTTCGCCAAGGAGTTGTATTGCTTGTAATTACAGGCGTTCCAGCCATAAAACTCTCTAAAATACTGTGTCCATAATTTTCGCCTTTTGAGGGCATAAAAGAAAAGTGATAATCGCTAAAAGTTTTAATTACATTTTCGCTCTCAATAGTTCCTTTGTGTGTAACTTCAATATTTTCAGGAAGTTGATTGATAATATCAAGACATTTTTGCCAATAATTTTTGTCGTAAATGCTTCCATAAATATCAAAAATAATTTGCCCAGTTTTTATTGTTTTTAACTGTTGCAAGGCAAAAAGTGTGTTTTTTTCGTCAGAAATTCTGGCAATTGATACTATTTTTATAATATTTTCTTCTTTTGTTGTTATTTTTTGTTTAAAAATTTCTGTTTTTCGTGGCAAATTAGGAATTGAATAGACATTTATTTTCGTTTTTATAATGCTTTTGATGCTTTCTGCCTCGTTGTTGTTTGTTGCATGGAATGTTGTATTTTTATATAAGCCAATAATTTTGCATGCAAACAAAAATAATTTTTTCTTTTTAGATTTTTGGCTAAAAGCGTGAGAAGATAACATTCCTCTACTTGCTACTATTGTGTTTTTTATGTTTAACTTTTTGGAAAAATATAGTGGCAGAATTGAAAAATATAAAGAATAAATTCCGTTAATATATAACGAATCAAACTCTGTTTTTTTTATAATATTTTTAATGTTTTTTTTTGTAATTTCGTTACTTGAAAAATAATAAACCTCTGTGTTTTCATTAATTTTATTCCAACTATTAGATTTTATATTTTCGTAAGGTTTTGATTCTAAGTAGTCTGTATCTTTTGTTACAATCTTGAAATTAAATTCGTCTCCTAAGTGCGAAACAATATTTGCAACACTTCTGATAGGTCCACCTGCTTTATATCCAGGTAAATACCAATCTATAAAAATTAAAATTGTTTTTTTCATTTTTCAAAATTAAATAAAATATGTTACTTTGCAAAAAAATAATATCTGAAAACTAAAAGCTGAATTTTTTATTGAAAATATTTAATTTTGAAATAAATAGCTCATTTACAATATATTAATATGGCTTAAATAAATATATAAACTAATTAATAACTTAAAAAATGATGAAAAAATCAATTATTTTATTGCTTGCATTAATTCCTTTTCAAATTTTTGCACAAAAAAGTTTTTTACAATCAGGACCAATGGTGGGATACGCTGAAATGCACGAAGTTATGCTTTGGGTGCAAACCAACGAGCCTGCAAAAGTGAAAATAGCCTACTACACCGAGGCAAATCCGAAAGATGTAAATTGGACAAATGAAGTGGAAACGGTAAAGAAAAATGGCTATACGGCTCATTTACTTGCAGATAAAGTAAAACATAGTCAAACTTACAAATACGATTTATATATCAATAATAAAAAAATTGATTTTGATTATAAAACTGAATTTCAGACAATACCTATGTTGCAATACAAAGCCGATCCTGCAACTTTTTCGTTTGCAAGCGGAAGTGGAGCATATCTGAATGAAAAAGAATTTGACCGTCCGGGTGATGGATATGGTGGTGATTATCAAATATTTAACAGTATTTTAGAAAAAGACCCAGATTTTATGATTTGGCTTGGTGATAATGTATATTTACGTCAGAATGAGTGGGCTACACGCACAGGAATTATTCATCGCTACACTCACGACCGCTCTTTACCAGAACTGCAAGCATTTTTGGCATCGGTAAGCCATTATGCAATTATTGATGACCACGATTTTGGACCAAACGACAGCGATGGAAGTTTTTGGAACAAAGACATGACTGAGGAAATTTTTGCAGATTTTTGGGCAAATCCATCTAACGGAGTTTCGGGAGTTGAAGGTGGTGCAATTACGTTTTTTAATTGGCAAGATGTGGACTTTTTTATGCTTGACAATCGTTATTTTAGAGACCCAAATTACTTAATAGCAGATGATAAAACAATGCTCGGAGAAGAACAACTTGATTGGTTGAAAAAAGCCTTAGTAAGTAGTAAAGCGAGTTTTAAATTTGTTGTTATGGGGGGGCAATTTCTTACCGAAGACAAAAATTATGAAACTTATATTAACTATGGTTTTGAAAAAGAACGGCTTGAAATAATTAATTTTATTTATACACAAGACATAAAAAATGTTGTGTTTTTGGACGGCGACCGCCACCACACAGAATTAAGTATATTGGAAAATAGAAATAATAAACCAACTATTTATGACCTAACAGTTTCGCCACTAACATCTCATGGAAGTGATGCTGGAATTGGTAAAAATCAGGAACTTAGGGTTGAAGGAACTCATGTAATCGAGCGTAATTTTTCTATAATTGAATTTTCGGGAAAATACAAACAGAGAAAAATGACGATAAAAATTTATGACAGTAATGGCAAGGAAGTATGGACAAAAGAAATTGAACAAGAGTAAAATTATCTTGCACACTTTACACAAAATCTACTGTGTGGCATGAGCATAATTCTGCCTATTGGAATAGCTCCGCCACATTTTGCACAAAGCCCAAAATGCTCATTATCAATTTGTTTTTCGGCATATTTTAGATTAGCCAGTTTCTCCTCCTTTTTGCGAAGTGCCGATTTTGCAATTTCCATACTAACAATAGAGTCCATACGAGATACTCGCCCGATAGCACAATCAGGTGCGATGGGGCGGGTCATTTCTCGGTATTCTAAAACAGTCTTCTCGGTTTTTATTATTTCCAATCTAATTTTTTCTTTAATTTCAGATTTCTGAGTTTTGTCCATTTTGTTCTTATTAAAATTTTGTGAAATATCATTTATTATCTTCGTTACAAAGTTAAATAAAAGATTTGAATAAATTAGATTAAATTTATTAAAATAAATGTTTTAATAAATAAAAAAGTATCTTTAATGTTTTGATTGTTAGCATTTAAGTATATTTTATGAAAAATAATTTTGTTTTTTCCAAATAATTCTTGTATATTTACTAATTAAAAAACTACAAAAAATGAAAAAACTACCACTTTTTATAATTGCACTACTTCTTGCATTTCAATCACTTTCCACAGAGGTTTTGATAAAAGGCTTGGTAACAAATAGTTTAGATTTATCAGTTTTGAGAAATCATAAAATCCAATTAGTAAATTTATCAAACCCAAAAGATACTTTAGTTTCATACACAAACAAAAATGGTCATTATTATTTTTCTGTAGAATTGAATAATTATACTGAAATTAAGTTACTAACAGAGGGAGTAGATTTAGAAAAGAAAATTATTTATACAAAAAAAATATTGGTAAACCCAGAGCAAGTTACTCAATATCATAATAATTTTTTAATTTTATATAACCCCATAACATACAAACTTTTTACTATTTCTGGTTATGTTATACAAAAAGAAAATCAAAAACCTATTACAAACCACCCTGTAAGTTTATATAAAAATATAAATTCTGTAAAAAAAATAACAATATACACCGACAAGAATGGCTTTTATAACTATACTTATGAAGTTCCATTAGAAGAGAATGAGTATGCCGTATTAGAAACAAGAGGAAACTGTGATAACGAATGGACTGATTATAGAGACACTATAAAAAGTTATGAATTTGACTACAATAAAGATTTTTTGATTTGCCACGATTCACTTTGGTATTTGCAAGATTTTATAATAAATGGTTATGTTTTTGATGATCAAACAGAAGAACCTATTGAAAATCACGCAGTTTATATTATTCAGAAAAAAAGTTTATTATATAATATAGAAATATATACAGATAAAAATGGTTTTTTTGCAGACACGTTAAAAATAGACGTTCAAAACGATTCTGAATTTGATATTAGAACATTTAGCTACTGCGATGAGCGTCAGATAACACATTATAACAATAGCGTAACAGCCTTTGCAGGAACTTACTATAACGAATTTTTTATTTGTCAAAAACAAGACCCACTATTAGTGAGTTGTGAGCTTTCGTTTATTTATTATCAAAGCAAAGAAGACTTAAAAGTTTATTTTTTTGATTTATCAGAAGAGCTTATTACAAACCAAACATGGAATCTTGGAGACGGAACAATAAAATATGGCAAAAATATTGAACATACATATTCCGAGGAGGGAGTTTATGATGTATGCCTTACGGCAGAAACAGAAGCTGGTTGCACAGCAGAATATTGCAAAAAAATAGTAGTTGGAAATAGCTTTGGATTTGAAGGCAATGTTTATGCTTCTGGTATGGAGTTGCCAGAAGGTATTGTAACATTTTTTAAATATGATAGAAAAGCAGACCATTATAAATATATAAATTATACACAAATTTCGGAAGGAAGATTTAATGTAGCAGAGATGATTACTGGCGATTATTTGCTTTTTGCTATTCCTATCTTTGATGTTGATTATAATTATTTCCCTAAGTATTTGCCTACCTATTTTGGACAAAAAAGCAGTTGGCAAAATGCAAATTCTATGTTGATAGATAGAAGTTCAAACAGTATTGATATTAATTTATTAAAATATGATGAAATATTTTATGGACAAGCAGCAATAAGTGGCAATGTAGATTTGAACAATCATGCAGAAAAAGAACAAATAACAGTTACTCTATTAAATAGCGAAAATGTGCCAATGGATTTTCGTATTTTAGACGAACAAAATAATTTTAACTTTACCGAACTACCTTTTGGAAATTATAAAGTTATAGTAGAATGTGCAGGCAAAAACTCAAATGTGTGTAATGTTTTTGTAGAAGAATCGGAGCCTGAGTCGCCAAAAATAAATTTTGTAGTAAACCAAACAGAAATAGATTCTTATGCCGTAGATATAAATAATATTGTAGGTCTTGAAAAAATAAATATTTATCCAAATCCTTTTTTTGATAAAATAAATATAAATTCAAATAGTATTGTTTCTGAAAATATAGAATTTGTTATTTTTGATATATCAGGAAAACAGATTTATAGCGAAATCATTATAAATCAAAGTGATAATAGAATTGAATTAAAACAAGATTTTAGTTCCTTGCCAAAAGGAGTCTATTTTTGTAAAATAAAAACAGATGAAAAAATAATACATAGTCAAAAACTTATAAAAATATAAATATAGTTGTTCGTTGTATATTATAACGTAAAGCGTTGGTTACAACTGTATTTTATCAAAGTATTTAACCAACAAGCCCCCTTATATGAAAAAAATAGAATTAGAATATATTTTAAAAACTTCAAAAAAAATAATTTATAGTAGAATAAGCACTGCCTCTGGGCTATCCGAATGGTTTGCCGATAATGTATCAATAAACGATAACGTGTTCACGTTTACATGGGACGGCTACAATGAGCTTGCAAAAATATCGTCTAAAAAAAAGGAAGAGCATGTGAAATTCTCTTGGTTAGATAAAAATAAAAAATATTTTAAATTTACAATTCAAAAGCATAACCATAGTAAAGAAATATCGCTTTTAATAACCGATTTTATAGACGATGATGAGAACATTGAAGATGCCGAAAATCTTTGGAAAAAACAAATAGGTGTTTTACGAAGGCATCTTGGTTGCTAATTTATTAATAAGTTGTTAGTTTATAACAGATTGCACGCTTTCTACAACAGAATTTATTACTTTCATAATGTCGTCTTCCGATAAGTTATAATATACAGGCAAGCTAATTTCACGCGAGTAATTATCATATGCAATAGGGTAATTATCAATATTATAACCTAATTTTTTGTAAAAACTAAACATTGCTAATGGTTTAAAATGAACATTTACAGAAACATTTTTTTCAAATATTTTACTAATAACTTTATTTCGTTGTAATTCTGTTATACCTTTTATTCTTAGTGCGTAAACATGATATGAAGATGTTTTTTCTTTGGTTTTAAAAATTGGTAATTCTGCCCAATCGTATTTTTCAAACTCTTTGGAATATGCTTCAAAAATACTTTGTCTTTTTATTAGCATATCATTTTTGTAGCGTTCTAATTCTACCAATCCGATTGATGCCATAATATCTGTCATATTAGCCTTATATCCAGCTTCTACAATATCATATTCCCAGTTCCCTTTTTGAGACTTGGCAAGGGCATCTTTATTTTGACCATGCAAAGAAAATACTGAAAAATACTCATAAATTTCCTGATTATCAAACATTTGAGGAAGGTTAAAAGCTATTGCTCCTCCTTCCGCTGTTGTTAGATTTTTTACAGCATGAAAGGAAAATACGCTTATGTCTGTTAGGCTACCAGTTCTTTTGTTAAAATACTCTGCTCCAATAGAATGTGCTGCGTCTGATAGGATTAGTATTCGTCCAAGTTTTTTTTGAATTTTATTGTTGGGGCAAAATCTTTCTACAATTTCTTTTTCTGCAACAAGAGAATTTATTTTGTTGTAGTTGCAAGGCAAGCCTGCAAAATCTACTGGCATAATGATTTTTGTTTTTGAGCTAATATGTTTTTTTATTTCGTTAATAGAAATATTAAAATCTTCTTTATTAATATCTACAAAAACAGGTTTAGCTCCGCAATGAACAACTACGTTAGCCGTTGCAGCATAGGTATATACAGGTAAAATTACCTCGTCTCCTTTTCCTATTCCAAACCATCTGAGAACTAATTCTAATCCTGCAGTAGCAGAGTTTACGCACAATGTTTTTTTGTTGCCACAAAACTCAGTTATTTGGTTTTCAAATAATTTTGTTTTAGGACCAGTAGTTATCCAGCCAGATTTTAGGGTGTCAATAACTTCGTTAATCGTTTTATTATCAATGCGTGGAGGCGAAAAAGGTATCATTTTTTTAATTTAGTAAGTTTTTAAAATCATTAACTTGTTTTGGAGTTCCAAGAACAAAAAGCATTGTTTTTTCTGTAATTACAAAATTACTTGGCGGGTTGTAAACGTATTCTCCGTTTTCTAATTTCATTCCAATAATATTTGCTCCCGATTTTTTTTTGATATTAATTTCTCGTATCGTTCTTCCTCTCAAACTAAAAGGTAATTTATTACAAGGTATTTCTTCCAGATTTACAGTGCCTCCACTTTTTAGCATAATATTTTCCAAAAATTCTACAACATCGGGGTTTGAAACAAGTTTTGCCATTCGTGAACCTCCCACTTTGTCGGGCATTATTACGTTTGTGGCACCGGCACGTTTTAGTTTGGAGTCTGAATGTTCGTCAGACGCACGACTTATGATTGTCATTTTTTTGTTAAAATCTCTTGCTGTAAGCACAACAAACAGATTATCAGCATCGCTCGGCAGGGTTGTTATTAGTGCAGAGGCTTTATTTACTCTTGCTTTTAGTAAAATGTCTTCGTGGGAGGCATCTCCATTGATGAAATGTAAATATTTATTTTCTATTACCTCTTCATCTATATTTCGTTCTCGTTTTTCTATAACAATAACATTCCTGCTTTCTCCAATTAGTTCATTTGCAGCTTGTTTGCCGTTACGTCCATAGCCACAAACAATTACATGATTTTCTATTTTTTCAAATTCTTTTTCCATTCTTCTTTTTTTTATATTTTCTTGAAATTCTCCTCCAAAAAGATAGCTTGTGATGGTGGAAATAATATATCCAAGCATTCCAAAGCTAATTAATATTAAGAATGATGTAAATAATATTCCATTTTGCGACAATGGTTTTACCACTTCAAACCCTACGGTAGAAATGGTTATTATTGTCATAAATAATGCTTCTATAAAAGTATAATCTTCTATATAAATATATCCAATAGTTCCAATTATGGGAACTAAGATTAATAAAATTATAGAAAAATATAAACTTTTTCTTTTTTTGGGAAAAATAATTAGCATTATAGTTATATAATATTAAAATTGTATTTTTGGTTTTTATTATAAAAAAGTTTTAAATTTTTACAATAAGTTTGTTTCCTATTTGGCAATTTAAACAGCGTTGTTTTTTACAATATTCATTGTTTAATTGAATTAATGCTTGCGAATAATAAGCATTTTCTATTTTTAAATTTGCTTTCTCCCAATTATTTATGATTGAATTATTTTCTGGCTCAATGCTTTCCAAAAGAGATAAGGCTCTGTTTTGGAGGCTTTCGTTAGATTTTTTCATTCCATAAACAAATAGAAATAAGCTAACTGTGTTAATTAAAATATTATTTACTGCAGATTTGCCTAATTTTTTTGTTCGTTTTTTACTTTCTTTATCAAACAAATAGTGTGTTTCCCAAAAAGTAGATGCTTCTAAATTAAATAGATTTTTTATTTTTCCAATATTTTCTATTTCAATTATTTTAGAAAACAACTGCGACGATTGGTAGATTAGTTGTGCAAATTGTGCAATTCTAATTGTTGGAAAATTAGGTGGCCGAAGTCTTAAAAATATCCATAAATGGCTATCAATTGGGTCTAACTGGAATTTGTTTTTAAGAAATTTGTATTCGTTTTTTAATTTTTGATAGTAATCTACTTCATAATTATTTTCCAGCATTCCTGCCTGCCCAAATAGCATTGCTTCTATTTGAAAAAGGCTATTTTTATGCTTAGATAAATATTTTAAAGGCAATGACTTAGCAAGTAATTCAAAAGGCACAGAGTTTTTTTTGAAACCAAAATTTTGAGCAATATATTGATAAAAAGTTTCCTCCCAGCTGTTGTTGTTTTGCAAAAGTAGCTGTTCTATTATTTTGGATTTTTGCTCTAAGCGTTCTATTTGTAGGCGACCTAACCAGTGCTTTATTGTAAACTTATCTAAATATTTTATTTTAGAAAAACAAGCAATTTTTTGTTTACTATTGTAAAGCTCCAAGTAATTGTTGAGTAATTTAGGGTCGTATTTTAGCTCAATGGTCGGAATTTGTCTGTTAGTTGTTCGTCTTGTTGGCTGATTGTTTTCTGCAACTGCCTGCAATATAACATTGTCGTAAGCCTTGTCTGTATTGTGTTTGTGAGCAATCCAGTCCGACGATTTTATATGAATTTCTACATTTCCTGCCCATGTTTGATTTCCTATTTTTATTTTTGCATTAAAAAAATCGGGACCAGCGTCAGTGTTTTTTTGTCCTAATGCTAACACTTCTATTTTTTCGTTTGTGTCGGTAATTAAGTCTTTTTTTTCAAATAAATTATTTTCCCAAATAAAATGTAAAAAGTTTTCATTCATAGTTGCTATTTATAAAAAGCGATTCAAAGAGTTATGCTTTATATTTTTATGAATATTTAATTGACAAAAGTAAAATAAAAATAATTAAAATCAATTTTTATTATTATTTTTTGCACTATATTTGCTATTAAACAATATTATGGTGTTCGTTTTTTATAATTAATCTTTGTTCATAATTTTAAACTGTCAGACACTTTTAAAAGTGTCTGACAGTTAGCCAGCAAATAATTCAATCTTATTTAATATTAATGTCAAAAAAAAGAAAAATATATTCACTAAATATAATAATAATATTCTTATTTGGATTTTTGTTTTTTACATCTTCTATTGTTCTAATTTTCTGGAATAATGAGAGTTATAAGAAACAAATAATAATAAATGCTGAAAAAAGTTTGTTAGAAAAAACAGAAATAACGGCAAATGGAATAGAATATTTAATTTTGGAATATATTGAAATGATAGCTTATTTGCGAGGTAATAATACTATAAATGATATAGTTTTATCTAATAGTGATACTTTAATTAATGAAAAAAAATGTCCTATTCGCAATTTTTTGGAAAAACATAACAAGGGGTTTATTTCAATTTCAATTATTGACTTGGAGGGAAATATTATACACCAACACAATTACAAGAGCCATACGGTGAAGAAAGACAGTATTTTATTTGCGGTTAATTATATAAAAAAATATCAAAAAAAATATATTTCAGAAATATGTTTTAATGAAAACGACGAGCCTATTGTGATTGTATTTTTACCAATATTTGATAATGGCGAGCTAAAAGGAGTTATTAGTGGAACTCTTTACATTAATTATTTTATTACTAAATATAGCTCAACTTTGCATCAGCAAGACAATATAATAACTTTTATTTGCCCCCAAAAAAATTATGTAAAAAATATTCCCTCGTTTGAGATAGACCGCAGTTTTGTAGAGGGTTTTTTGATTAATAAAACAGATTTTCCGAACTATAATTGGACTAAATACGATAATATTTTAGACTCTATTGCAGATGGAAATAGAGGAACTGCTTTTATGAATTTCCCCGAAAAAAACAAGTATCTTTTGGCATATTGCCCCGTAAAAATAGATAAACACATATTCTCATTAGCGATTTATAGAGATTATAAAAAAACAATAAGACATACTGAATATTATATGAAAATATTGTATATTATTATTATTGTTTTTATTGTTTTTCTAACTCTATTTTATTCCTTTTTAATTAGAATTATACAAAGTAATCTAAAACTAAAAACCGAAGCGGGCTATAACAAAGAAATCGTTAAAAAGTCAATTAAAATTAACGAACAAAAAAATAGGTATCAAAAATTATATAAAGAACACGAATTACAAAATAATAAATTACGAAAACTTAGAGGAGAACTAATTAATTTGAATTTGCAACTTGGTAATAATCAGAAAAAATATCAAAATGCACAGAAGTTGGCAAAATTGGGATATTGGCAAATAAATTTAATTTCACAAAAATTAGAACTATCCGAAGAGTTATACAATATTTTTGAAATTAGAAATAAATATAGAAAAATAAGCAACGAACCGCCAGATTTTTATTTGAAACGAATAGATATTTCTGATAGGCAAATGGTTGTGAAGGCTTATGAAAATTCTATAGAAACCAAAACGGAATTTAATGTTACTTGTAGTATAACAGTTAATAATAAAAAAAAATATATAAATATAAGAGGAAAAAATAAATATAATAAACTTGGAAAGGCGGTTCTTTCCAGTGGAACAATAATGGATATTACCGAACTAAGAAGCTATCAGCTTGAACTAAGTAAGCAGAAAAATATTTTTGAAACTATGTTTAATGCCATAACAGACGGTATGATTATTACCGATACAAAAAGACGTATTCTGTTGGCAAACAAAGGTATGGAGCATACATTTGGTTATAAAAAAGAAGAGCTAATTGGACAAATGGCAAGCATGTTATACTATAATAATGAAAGTTTTGTAAAAATAGGTGAAGAGATTTTTAATGAAGATGCAAAAAACACAAACAAAATACACACAACAAAATATGTAAATAAAAATGGCAACGCATTTATTTGTGATGCACTTGGAGCAAGGCTCTTTGACGAAAAGGGAAATTGGATAGGAAATTTAGCACTAATGAGAAACGTATCGGAAAGAGTGCAGATGATAAAAGAATTGGAAATGGCCAAAAATAAAGCACAAGAAAGTGATAGATTAAAATCTGCCTTTTTGGCTAATATGTCGCACGAAATTAGAACACCAATGAATGGAATTATCGGTTTTTCCGACTTGCTTGGCAATAGAGGATTGTCGGAAGAAAAGAGAGAGATGTATATTAAAATTATTCAAAACTCCAGCGAACAGTTGCTCTCAATAATTAACGATATTATAGATATTTCTAAAATTGAAGCAGGGCAGATAAAAATAGAAAAAACAAATTTTAATTTGAGCCAACTTGTAGAAGAATTGGTTGTTATTTCTAATCAACAAGTAAAAAAAGCAAATAAAAATTTTGAAGTAATATTTTCTAAAACATTTGAAAATCAGGTAATATACACAGACCCTTTTAGACTTAGACAAGTTTTACAAAATCTTATAAACAACGCAATAAAATTTACGACCGAAGGCTATATTGAAATTAAAATATATCAGGAAGATGATAATAAAATATTATTTCAAGTAAAAGATACTGGAATAGGAATATCTGATAAATACCATGAATTAATATTTTCTCAATTTAGGCAAGTAGAAGAGGGAGCTGCACGAAAATACGGAGGAACTGGCTTAGGACTTGCTATTTGCAATGCTATTGTAAAACTTTTGGGAGGCAAAATTTGGGTAGAATCGGAAAAAAACAAAGGTAGTATTTTCTATTTTACAATAGATATTACAACTACCCAAGAGTAGTTGTAATATCTTTGTTTGAATTTAATATATTTTTTTAAAACATAATTCTATATGTCATCATAGGATACAAACCTTGCTGATAATCAGTTTCTATTTTGTTGGTTGCCGAATTCCATCTTTGCGAATATATATTTTGATGATTTGTAATATTTTGTATATCCAAAGCCCATTCTTGACTTAAATGCCTGGCACTTAGTTTAAAAGACAATCTTGCATTTATTCTAAAATAATCGTCGTGGCGGTTTTCAAAGGCATGTTCCCAGTCATAAATTTGTTCACCTGAATTGGTAGAGGCTTCAATATCAATAGGAACATACCTCTTGCCGCCTGCATAAACACCCTTTAAATCTATTGATAAAATTGAGTTTTCCCCAAGTTGTAACTCGTAGCCAGCAAGAGCATTAAATACATAATTTCCATTAAACTTGGTGTCTCTTTCAATTCCGTCCCAGCCTTTGTATTTGGATTCAAACAATGAAGTGGTTATTAAAAAATAATAGTTATTGCTAAAAAACTTCTCAGCAGTAATTTCTAAACCATAATTTATACCAGTTCCTTTATTTTGTAAATCCATATAAGCATCGGCAGTAAAATTGTCTCCTGTATTTAATACCGAAAATTGTTTATTGCTTTCTGTGATAGGC
>Ga0193956_1000166_pt1 | contig 31341 bp, 31 predicted proteins | sample BB_7_MG_FD_140358 | JGI IMG/M metagenome (GOLD analysis project Ga0193956, IMG submission 140358) | Microbial mat bacterial communities from the Broadkill River, Lewes, Delaware, United States - BB_7_MG | ecosystem: Environmental > Aquatic > Freshwater > River > Microbial mats | place: USA...
AAGGTTCGGATTAAGAATGAACTTAATTTGTGCCATTATTAACCTTGATAGAAAGCCTATGAATACTAAGGTTGAGGAGAGTTAGATTGTTTTAATTGGACAATGTTTTAGGAGAGGTCTAATATGAGAAAATGGGAAAATAAATTGCCCATCTCCTTATTTTTATTCTTCGATTCGTATCATTGCAGGTTGTGATTTCACTACACCTGAACTTTTAAGCTCTTCAATCGCATTTTTGATATCTAACTCTTTACAAGTATGTGTCGATAACAATAAATTTGCATTATTATTTTGTGAAGGTTTTTGTACCATTGTTTTTATAGAGATATTTTTATCTCCTAAAATCTTTGCCACTTTTGCCAATACTCCACTTTTATCTTCAACATCAAGTCGTAAGTAATATTTTGTTTGCATCTCATCTATGTTTGCTAGTTTGAGTCCAGATTCTAAAGATTGTTTAAATCCCAACATAGGTGTACTTTTACCACTTCTAGCAATGTCAATAATATTGGCTATTACAGCACTAGCAGTTGCATCACCACCAGCACCTGGTCCATAGTACATAGTCTCACCTACTTTATCACCTATAACAGAAACACCATTCATCACACCATCTACTTTTGAGATCATCTCACTATTTGGTATAAGCACAGGATGTACTCGTAACTCTACTTCATCTTCATTTGTTTTAGCAATTGCTAAAAGTTTGAGAGAATAACCAAACTCTTTTGCAAAAGCGATATCATCGCTATTGATATTTTGAATCCCTTCGATCAAGATATCTTCAGGTTTCGCATCTATTCCATATGCGATACTCGCCAAGATAAGAAGCTTGTGTGCAGCATCAAAACCACCCACATCAAAAGTAGGATCTGCTTCAGCATATCCTAACTCTTGAGACTCTTTCAAAATAGCATCATACTCTACACCATCATTTATCATACGAGTAAGCATATAGTTACAAGTACCATTCATAATACCTTTTATAGATTTGATATGATTTGCACTCAATCCATCGCGAAGAGCATTCACTATAGGGATACCACCAGCAACAGCTGCTTCATATTCAAAAGCAGTATCGCCTGCTATATCTTGAAGCTCATATCTATGATATGCCAAAAGTGCTTTATTGGCAGTGACAACAGATTTTCCATTTTCAAGTGCTTTTTTCACAACAGCATAAGGACCCTCAACTCCACCCATAAGCTCCACAACAATATCAATAGAATCATCATCTAAAATATCATCTACATTATCAGAAAGAGTCAAAGATACATCTCTTTTTTTTGATAAATTATTGACGACACCTTTTACCGCTGTAATCTCTACACCAGCACGAGCTGTAATAATATCCTTATTGTCCTCTAATATTTGACATACACTAGATCCTACTGTCCCTACTCCGATTATTCCTACTTTTAACATCTATTTTTCTCCATCTTCATACTTCTTTAAAAAACTTTTTATATTTCTAGCTGCTTGTCTTATACGTTTATCATTTTCTATCAAAGCGATTCGTACATAGTTTTCACCCGTACGCCCAAAACCAATCCCTGGAGCTACTGCAACTCCTGCTTCTACGAGTAATTTTTTAGAAAATTCTAATGAACCTAAATGTTCTACACATTTTGGTAATTGAGCCCATACAAACATACTTGATTGATTTCTTTTAATGATCCAGCCTGCATTTTTAAAAGCATCTATAAGGACATCTTGTCTATGGTCATATTTATCTGTAATATCTTGTACACATTTTTGGTCACCATTGAGGGCAACTGTGGCAGCTACTTGAATAGGGGTAAACATACCATAATCTAGCCATGATTTAATTTTTTGTAATGCACCGATAAGTTTTGTGTTTCCTACAAAAAAACCTACTCTCCATCCTGCCATATTGTATGATTTACTCAATGTAAAAGATTCTACAGCGACATCTAAAGCACCAGGTGCAGACATAATAGAAGGAGTTTTGTATCCATCAAAAGTGATATCTCCATAAGCAATATCCGAAATAACATAAAATCGTTCTTTTTTAGCCATATTTACAAGACGTACATAAAAATCAGGTGTAACAGTTGCTGTTGTAGGATTGTGTGGAAAATTTACCAAAACATATTTTGGTCGTTTCCCATCTTCTGCTGTATCATATATCTCTTGAAGGTCTAAAAAGAACTTATCTTCATCTATTTTATAATCCTCATCATACACTATCCCAAAATTCTTTACTACTCCACCTGCTAAAATAAAAGCATAGTTATGAATAGGATAAGTAGGATCTGGTACGACAACTGTATCTCCTGGATTGGTAATAGCATATGCTAGATGTGCATACCCTTCTTTACTTCCCATGGTAGCTACACATTGTGTCTGAGGGTCTAAGACACAGTCATATCGTCTCTCATACCAATCAGCAATTGCTTTTAAAAGTTTTGGAATACCTTTTGATGTGGAGTACCCATGTGTTTTTGTTTTTTTAGCAGATTCTACTAACTTTTCTCGAATATGATAAGGAGTATCTCCATCAGGATTTCCCATAGAAAAATCAATCACGTCATGTCCTGCACGTCGCTCACTCATTTTTAGATCATTTACTTCTGCAAACACATATTTTGGTAATATTTCTACTCTATCAAATTTTATTTCATCAAACATATTTATTTCCTTTTACCTTACTATTATAGAAAGTCCTCTCTTAATATTTATCAAATTATACATATCTGTTATTTTTATATAACGTGTATTTTCTGGTATTTTTACTTTTAACCCTTTGAAAATGCGATTTTTTTTGATAACCTTTAAAACCTTTAAATCTTTATCAAAAAAAACAATATGAGGGAGCCAATGATTTAAGTTTCTACTTATTACTTGTAAATTTTTAGCATCTGTTACTTTTAGCATATATGGTCTTAAAGGCTTTTGAAATTTAAATTTTTCATTTTTATCTATTTTAACTGCATTTGTTAATTCTGCATTTTCAAAATCTACTGTATATGACCATTTATTTGAACCCAAATTTTTAACTTCTGTAACCCTACATCTATTTGCTCTTAACTCTTTGATAAGCATCACTGGATCCAATATATACTCTACTTTCAGAACTATATTCCAAATTAAATTCTTTTGTTGATCAATACTCATTGATTTTGTAAAAAAATATCTATAACCTAATATTTGCATAGTATCATTGAGTATTTTATATGCTTTAAAAGTTTTACTTAAACCTATAAATTCAATCTCAATTTGACTTGGTCTATCCAACCTAAGATTGAGTAAACCATTTTCTTGTAGTTTTTTAAAAACTTTGTTATATTTTATTTTTTCATGAGAAACAAAATTTGACTCATTTTTAAATAATAAACCAATCAAACTCTTATGCATTTGATAATCTCTTGATCCTATAATATTTTTTACTTTATCATGAAGAAGTGATCCATTTAGAAAAGTAGAAGTGAGTATCGTAAGTAAAAAAACTACAAGAAGTTTGGACATTTTTATTTTAACTCATATATCAAAATACCAGCAGCAACTGATACATTTAAACTATCAAAATTATTTTCCATACCAATAGCCACTTTTAAATCTAATTTATTTTTGAGTTTATTAGATAATCCATCCGATTCATTTCCTAAAAACAATGCTGTTTTTTGATTTGATTCTCTTTGAATCTCTTTCACTTCATATCCATCCATATCAGCACCCACTAAAGAAAAACCTACTTGCTTAAGTTCATTTGCCAAATCATAACTATTATACGAAATAGCAATAGGCATATCAAGCATAGCGCCAGAACTTGTCCGTACTATTGGAGCAGCATAAAAGTTTTTGTGACCACAAATGACTATAGAGTCAACACCCATAGCATAACAGCTTCGTACAATTGCACCAATATTTCCCACATCGCTCAGACCATCTAAAACAACGATAAATTCGCCTTTTTTGACATCTTTCATATGTGCAAATTCTAACTCATCAATATCGAGCAAAAATCCTTGGTGGTTACCACCTTTTGCTAAAGCTTGTGCTTTTTTATTGTCAGGACGAACTATTTTCGCTCCAACATCCATAAACTTATTGAAAAGTTTCTTATCAATCTCTTTTGCAAGAAAGATCTGTTTTATCATTTTTGGATGTTTTTCCAAAATGTAAAATACTATTTGTTTTCCGTATACTATCATGTTATTAGTATATCGAAAAGTTACTTATTTTTTATAGCGATTTTTGTTCTTTTATTCTGTTTGAAGGGATAAATAGCTATCGGCACTTTTCACAATTTCCTGAAAACACTACATCACTTTTATTGATTGTAAAATTATAATCTTTTGAAATTGATTCTTCAATATTACTCGTATTTATTTTGATATCTACTATGGCACCGCAACTATCACATATCAAGTGAGAATGTTGCTCTTTAACTACTTCGTAGACCGATTTTTGATTTGGTATTTTTACTTCTAAAAGTAGCATATTTGATATCATTGAATTTATATTTTTATAAATAGTTGCCAAAGAGATAGAGGAAAATTTATTTTTTACCTCTTCATATAAAGTATCTATATTTATATGTCCAAATCTATCTACGGATTCTATAATAGCTAATCTTTGTGGCGTAGCTTTTAAATTGTATTCTCTTAATATTGTTGTATAATTTTTCATAATTAGCAATATACTTATAATTATTTATTATTCGATAATTATTATTACTTAATAATATGGATTTATTTTTATCTAAGTTCTTTTTGAAGTATTCTATTCTCTTTTGGTGTTTTATTATACCATTTTTTATAGGCTCTATAAAAAGAACTCACCTCTGTATAACCTAATAAAAACGAGATAGTTATATCGTCAAGTTTAGAGTTTTTCATATAATGATTTGAGAGCTTTTTTCTCACATCAGTCAGTGCTTCAGTGAACTTTTTTGATTCATTTTTAAGATAATTTTGGAGAGTTCTTACACTGACATTTAGATTATTTGCTACAAATTTTATAGTTATATCTTGATCACCAATATATTTTAATATCTCTTTTTCAACCTTACTATACCAAGAATCATTTTTCATCTCTTGTAAAATGATATTTGCTTGTGCTTCAAAATAGTGAAGCATGGATATATTTGAATTTGATACATTTATATCCAAATCTTTTTTCTCAAATACAATCGAATTATCTTCTGATTCAAAATATATATTCTGACCAAATATCTCTTCATATCGTTTCTTTTCTTCTATTCTTTCTTGTGTAAAATACGCTTTTTTAGGAATCACTCTCTGACCTAATATTTGACTCAAAATATTTAAAATAGCTGTCAAATGAACTTCAGCATGAAAACTAGGAACGGGGATATATTTGTTTTCATTGATATAAATTGTAAATTTATATATATCTTCATCTTCAAAAAAATTAAATTTCAGATGACCACTTATAAGTTTTTGATAATAATTAAACTTTTCTATCATCTCTTTAAGTGTTTTCGTATTTACTAATAAATAACCCAATATTCCTAAAGATTGATATGGGATTGACTGACCTAATTCTAAGGCAAGATATCTATTGTTTGTTTTATCCATACAATATCTAAATATATTTGTTAACTCATTTGTATCTATTTTTGCATCATGATCTTCTAAAGTATCTTTTTGCACTGAAACTTTTGATAACATCTCTTCTAATGAGATTTTAGTGTGCATCTCTAATGCCTTTAATACATATTGAAAAGTAATACTTGAAACTTCAGCCATTTTGACCCTTTGTTATTCAATTTTACAAATATTTTCGTAAATTGTCAGTAATTATTCATATAATAGCATATTTTATAATCAGAATTATTGATATAATTGTATAAATTTTATAAGGATATAGTTATGTGTGGATGCAATAAAAAAAAAGAGATTCGAGTTGATGAAAGTTATGAAAGTTTTAAAAATATTGACTGTTTTGAAAATGCCTGTTCGGTCGTAGATAATATGTTAAGACTTTTAAAAGAACCAAAAAATAATAATGCTTATTGGGAAAAATTTGTACCTAAAATTCCAAAAGCATATTATTCAAGAGATGCGAAAGATGATACAAAAGAGGAGCTTTTATATCTTGTATGTTCAAACTCTTTTTATATTATTGAGATGTTTGAAGATGCAGATGATGACGAAGCGATCCACGCTTTAGAAAAATGTGAACAAGAGTGTTGTTGATTTTAGAGATAAAGATTATCATTGAATAAATCTTATTATTAGCTAGAGCTTAAAAGAAAAAGTTTATTATTTAATATTTTGAAAACTTAATAATTTTATGTTAAAATTCTCCATCTTAAAATTATACAAGGAATTATTATATGTTAGTAACAAAACAAGCTCCAGATTTTACAGCAACAACTGTATTAGCAGACGGTCAAATCGTAGAAGATTTCAAATTATCAGAAAACTATGGTGAAAAAGGGACAGTACTTTTCTTTTATCCATTAGACTTTACATTTGTTTGTCCTTCAGAAATTATTGCATTCTCTAAAAGAGTAGCTGATTTCAAAGAAAGAGGTGTTAATGTTATTGGTGTTTCTGTTGATTCACAATTTTCACACTTTGCTTGGAGAGAAACTCCAGTAAATCAAGGTGGTATCGGTAGAGTTGCTATGCCTTTAGTAGCTGACCTTACAAAAGATATCGCTAGAGCATATGACGTATTACTTGATGACGCTGTTGCATTAAGAGGATCATTTTTAATCGACGCTGATGGAACTATCAGACATGCAGTTATCAATGACTTACCACTTGGTAGAAACATCGATGAGATGATCAGAATGGTTGATACTATGTTATTTACAAACGAGTTTGGTGAAGTATGTCCAGCTGGTTGGGTAAAAGGTGATGATGGTATGAAAGCTGACACTGCTGGTGTTGCTGAATATTTAGCATCTCACGAAGATTCTTTATAATATTTAATTATAAAGAGTCATTACAAAAAAAGGGGAAGTGTTTCGATACTTTCCCTTTTTTTATATCTATAGTAATTTTGTTAGGTATATTAATTATTTATTAAGAAATTAAAGTTATACTAATCTCAACTAAAATACAGGAGATTATATTATGAAATTTACAAATTTATTATTAGCAACAACACTATTCGCAACTGCAGCTACTGCTTCAGAGTTTATACCGTATAAACAATTAGCAAAAGAGATAAGAACTCAAGAAAAAAAAGCGGGAAATTATGCCACTTTAGAAGAGGTTAAAAAAGCATTACATTCAAAAGATTGGGCTGTTGTAGATGTACGAAAAAAAGAAGAATGGGCAGCAGCGAGTATCAAAGGTAGTTTTCGTATAGGTCGACAATCACCTGAAAAAGCATTAGAGAGTATTGTATTAGATGATAATGATAAATTTGTTAAAAAGAATTTAATAGTAATTTGTAACTCTGCATCAAGAGCATCAATTGAAGCTCAAACATTTAGAAAAATGGGATTTAAACAAGTAAAAGTGTATGATCTGTATAGCTGGATTGATGAGTGTAATCCTGTAGTAACTGGTTATTCTAAAAAGAAAGATAAAAGTGGTACCAAAAATAAATTTGGTATGTTTAAAGCTGCACATTGTAGTAAATAACTCTTTTCAAGAGTACAAAAAAGGTGATTTGTTTTTCACCTTTTCTTTTTATAAAATCTCTACATAATAAATTGAATAGGGATTAAAATATTCTCTTTTACTTCAATTTATTAAGTACCATCTATAAGAAAAAGTAAATGAAACTTAGATATAATCGTGATAAATAAATTTAAATTATAGGAATTATATATTATGAGAGATTGGCTAGATAAATATAAAGATGATACAGTAAGAACTCAAATGTATTATGCGAAACAAGGTCGTATAACTGAAGAGATGCAATATGTTGCAGAAGTTGAAAACTTAGATCCAGAACTCATACGAAGTGAGATTGAAAGAGGGCGATTAATTATCCCCTCAAATATCAATCATATCAATCAAAAACCAATGGCAATCGGAATAGCAAGTTTATGTAAAATCAATGCAAATATCGGTTCATCTGCATTAGCATCTGATATTCAAGGTGAGATAGACAAAGTAGATGTCTGTCTAAAATATGGTGCAGATACTATCATGGATCTTTCAACTGGAGGAGATTTGGATGCTATTAGAGAAGCCGTTATCAAACACTCAACTGTCCCTATTGGGACTGTTCCTATCTATCAAATCATCCATGACTGTGGAAATGATATCAATAATTTAAATATCGAAGTGATGCTCAAAACTTTGGAAAAACAAGCACAACAAGGTGTAAGTTATTTCACAATTCATGCTGGTTTTTTACTTGAAAACATGCCATTGATCGCTCAAAGAAAAATGGGTATCGTATCACGTGGTGGGTCACTTATGGCTTCTTGGATGATGCACTACCATAAAGAAAATCCATTTTATGAAGCATTTGATGATATTTTGGATATTTGTGCGAAATATGATGTATCTTTATCTTTGGGAGATAGTTTGCGACCAGGATGTTTAGCCGATGCTTCTGATCCTGCTCAATTAAATGAGCTTAAAGTTTTGGGTGAATTGACACTCAAAGCTTGGGAAAAAGATGTACAAGTGATGATCGAAGGTCCTGGACATGTCCCTATCAATGAGATTGAAAGAAACATGAAACTTGAAAGAGAATATTGTCATGAAGCTCCATTTTATATCCTTGGACCTTTAGTGACTGATATTGCAGCTGGTTACGATCATATCTCATCTGCTATTGGTGCAGCTGTTGGTGGATGGCATGGATGTAGTATGCTGTGTTATGTGACTCCAAAAGAGCATTTAGGTCTCCCAAATGCTGCTGATGTACGTGAAGGAATTATCGCTTACAAAATAGCAGCACATGCAGCAGATATTGCAAGAGGTAGAAAAAATGCACGAGATGTAGATGATGAGATGTCTGATGCGAGATACAATTTTGACTGGAATAAACAGTTTGAATTGGCACTTGATGGTGATAGAGCCAAAGAGTACCACGATGAAACACTTCCTCAAGAAGTATTTAAAGAAGCAGAATTTTGTAGTATGTGTGGACCAAAATTTTGTTCCTATAAAATTACAAGAGAGATTGTAGAGAATCATCCTCAATTAAAAGATAATTAGGTAATAATTTACTTTTATAAGAAGTTATTTTAAATAAGAGTATTCTTATCTTATTTAGAATACTATATGATCATAATAAAATAAAAGGAAAATTATGGCAACTATTGCTGATATTAATGAACAATTAAAATCTGTCATCTACCCTGGATTTAGTAAATCTATTGTAGATTTTGGATTTGTAAAAGATGTTGATCTCAATGGTAATGATGTAACTATAACTGTTGATATCACATCAACAGTACCTGAAGTAGAAACATCTATCAAAGAAGATATAACAAAAGAACTCAAAACTTTAGGTTTAGATACCATTCAAGTAATCATAAAAAAACCAGTAGCTCCAAAACAACAAAGTAATTCTCAAAGTGGTAAAAATATTGCACCACAAGTAAAAAACTTCGTTATGGTAAGTAGTGGAAAAGGTGGCGTTGGAAAATCAACTACATCAGTCAACTTAGCAGTAGCTCTTGCAATGCAAGGGAAAAAAGTAGGGCTTTTAGATGCTGATATCTATGGACCAAATATACCTCGTATGGTTGGACTTGATGATGAAAAACCTGAAATAATTGGGAAAAAAGTGATCCCTTTTAATGTCTACGGGATCGAAATGATGTCTATGGGATCGCTTATAGATTCTGGACAAGCTTTGATGTGGAGAGGTGCTATGGTGATGAAAGCTATTACACAACTCCTACAAGATATCGCTTGGGGTGAATTAGACTGTTTAGTTATAGATATGCCACCAGGGACTGGTGATGCACAAATGACTCTTGCTCAAAGTGTACCAGTTGCAGCGGGAGTAAATGTAACAACTCCTCAACAAGTAGCACTCGATGATAGTAAAAGATCTTTGGATATGTTTACAAAACTCCATATTCCAGTAGCTGGAATCGTTGAAAATATGTCTGGATTTATCTGTCCAAATTGTGATACTGAAAGTGATATTTTTGGAAAAGGTACATGTGATGAATTGGCAAAAGAATATGACACAAAAGTTATAGCTAATATTCCAATTGAACCATCTATTCGAGTTGGTGGTGATGAAGGAAAACCTGTAGTATATTTTTATCCTGATAGTGCAAGTGGTAAACGATACCTCAAAGCAGCTGAGATGTTGTGGGAAAATATCACTCAATCAAATGAAGATGGTTCTATAGGTAATGAATCTATTCAACCAAATATGCCAGCTGGCGTAAGTGCCTGTAGTACTGAAGGTCAAGCACATAAAGCTGCACAAGAAGCCGAAAAAGCAAGCTCTGGTGGATGTTGTGGTGGTGGTCACTGTTCATAAAAATAATTTATGAATTGTGTTTAAAAAACTTCATCTTTATGATGAAGTTTTTTATAAATCAATCTATACAAACCCTATTTTTACCAGTACTTTTTGCTTTATAAAGATTTTTATCTGCTCTATCTATTATCTCTTCTAAATTTTGTTTTTCATCAAATAAACTCAATCCAAAACTTGCTGTTATTTTCTTTTCATTAAGAAAAGGATCATTCTCTATACTTTTACGTAAGTTTTCTGCTACATTTTGTAAATTTTCTGCAGTGATATTTGGACATATGATCAAAAACTCTTCCCCACCCCATCTACCAAGAGTATCTGTTTTACGAATATTATTGATAAGAATAACCGCAAATTTTTTTAAAACTTCATCTCCAAAAAGATGTCCATATGTATCATTTATATTTTTGAAATTATCTATATCCAATAAAATAAGACCAAATTCATTTTTATATCTTTTACTCTGTTGATAATTATATTCTAAAACTTCATTTAATTTTAATCTATTTCCCACCATTGTCAAAGCATCTTGTCTTGAGAGTCGCTCTAGTTTCTGATTGTTTTTTCTTAATTGATAACTATATATACCAATAAGAACAAATCCTATAAAAATAGCTGTGAATATTTTCCCTAAAAATATATAATCTGTAGTAACACTCTCTTTTACTGTTATCCAACGATTAACAATAGCACGTACCTCTGAATTATCGATACTTTCAATCACTTTTTGAAAAATATCATTAAGTAATGGTTCATCTTTTCTAGATCCTATTGTAAGCTCATCATTTATATTTAACCGTGCAGAAACTTTTAACACTCCATAAAATTCTGTTTGGATATTTGAAGCTGTTACACTTAGATTATCAATATATCCATACAATTCACCACACTCTACCTTTTTTAAACCATCCATAATATCTGTTACTTCAACTATATTCATATTAGGATATTTCTCTTTTAAAATCTCTAAGGAAGCATATCCCTTCACTATACCTATTTTTTGATCTTGTATCTCTGCTATATCACTCACAAATGATCGCTTTATATCTGTAATCAAAACAAGAGGAGATCGCATATACGCATCTGTAAAATTCATGTATTCCAAACGATTTACAGTTGGAACAGCAGAACCTATAATATCACATCTCTTTTCTTTTATGGCAGCTAAGCTCTCTACCCAATTTTTTGTAGGATATATTTTTATCTCTAAATTTGATTTTTCTTTGATAATATCAAAATATTCCGCTATCATCCCAACATATTTACCATCGACAATACCCTCAAATGGCATCCATCCAGGCTCTACACAAAGTTTTATCGTACCTTTTTTAGCTAAATAATCATTTTCTTCTTGTGTAAAAAAAAGTTCTGTTTGGTCTCTTCCTTGTAAAATATCATCAAATACAATAGTTTTACTTCTTTGGTTTACCAAAAGTTTACTTGTCCTTGAAAGTTGTGTATAAACTCTTTTTAGTAGTTCTGTACTTATCTCTCCAATTTCATACTCATCTAAAACCATTAATTTTTTAATTATTTTTGATTCATATGTTAACTCTTTTATTGATTTGTTTGTATTATATTTATTGTGAATTATTTGTATAGTTTCATCACTATGATCTACTGCATATTGCCACCCTTTTTTACTCGCTTGTAAAAAGTCTTTGATCTTTTGAGTATTATTTTTTGTAAACTCATAGGAACTAAAAAGATTCATGGCATGTGCTATAAAACCATAATCATACGGATCAATAATATTATAGGGTACTTTTTGTCTATCAAGTTCATAAATTTCATTTGATCTAAAAATACTCAAGGCATCTACCTCTTTATTTTTAAACTCTTCTATACCAAAACTATGAGGAATATATGTTCCTCCTATAACAAAATGATTCATAAGTAAAGAGAGTGAACTTTGATAATACTCATACTTTGTAGCCATAATTTTTTTACCATTTAATTGTTCTGGTCTTTTTATATCTACTTGTGTTGCAAAAACTAAAGGGGAGTGATGAAGGTATGTGGCTAATATAACTGTAGGTTGTAATACTCTCTCTTTGATCATTACAGGAGTATTAGATATACCAAAATCAACTTTTTTAGATAATACAGCATCTTCTATATCTATACCATTTTCATACTCTAAAAGGGTAAGATCAATCCCCACCTCCTCATAAAAACCTTTCTCTTTCGCCATAATAAAACCAGCATGCTGAAACTGATATTTCCAATCCAATTGTAATGAAAGTTTTTCTAGGTTTTGATTTGCATATAAGTGAACAGACAATAAAAAGATGAACACAATTTTTAGTATATTTTTCATATCACAATTGTAACAGAAAATCACTTCGAGATAAAATATATCTCACTATTTAAAATTGATGTTTTTCATTTATATCTAATTTAAAATTATTAAGATCTAATACATAAAACTTTTTAATTATTGCATATCGAAATTTGATATCTAGTTCTTGCTCTTTTAAACCCAATTTATTTTCACTTAATACTACATTTTTATCATAACTTATACCATAAAATTTTAATCTATTTGTTAATTTCTTATTTGGTGAGGCAACTGCACTTATATTTAATTCGCGTAATTGTAAAGCTAACTCTTTTACTATATAATGTTGATGTGCTACATGTGTTGAGGGATTTTTTATATATAAATAAAAACTTTTATTACAGATGAAAACTAAAAAACTAACTATTAAAAGACTCAAAGTAAATCGTAATATAAGATACTGCATAGCTCTAAATTGTTTTAAGCGTACTCGTAAGCTATGGATAAAAAGACGCACCATTAAGGGTATAGCTATCACTACAAAAGGTGCAAAATCATCTATAGCAATTTTTTGCCGTAATGAAAATAATAAAGAGACACCAAGGGCAGTCATAGATATATACCAGTATAAATCTTTTTCCCATTTTATTCCTATTCGATACAATGCATAAAAAAAGTACAAAAAAAGTGCAGGGGAAAATATAGTAGCATAAATTGCAAATGTATCTAATAGATAACCTTTAGGACTACCATGTAAATCAAATCCATAAATAGTCATAGATAAACCAAATAAGGTAATAGAAACAGCCAATAAAGTATTGTCTTTTTTTCGTAAAGAGTAAAAAAATAACGCTAAAAATAAAATGGCAAAAGAGTTATCTACAAATAAAAAAAGAAGCAATAAAATATAAGATTCTTTCTCTTTTATTTTATATAAGTAAAGATACAAGAGTGTACCAAAGATCACTATAATCGATTCATTTACTAATAATGCAGCACTATTCACCCCTGGCAAAAGCATAAAAATAAGTATACTTATCAATCTATCTCGTTGTAGACGAAAATAATCAGCTGTGAGTAAATACAGAAGTATTGTACTTCCTACATAAAACAATACAAAAGGGACTCGCAAAGCATAATCATTTTGACCAAATACAGAAGTAGAAAAATGTGTTATAAGTGATAATACAGTAAACTTCTCACTAAAAAATAAAGTAGCTTCTTTACTAGAAATACTATAGGTATCTATTAATACCAATAATAAAATTGTATGAGAGAATAATAGTCCTATAAATGTTATATTATATTTGTCTAATCTCAACTTTTTCATCTATAGTTTTAAAAAATTATCCAATATCTCATGTCCATATTCACTCATAACTGATTCAGGATGAAACTGTACTCCATATATATCTTTATCTTTTATTTTTAAAGACATAATCTCATCATCATCTAAACTTTTAGAAGTCACTATAATTTCATCTGGCAAATTATTTTTATTGACAGTCAAGGAATGATAGCGTGTCTGAGTCATAGTATCAGGTAAGTTTTTAAACAAAATATCTTCACCTATTAGTTTTATTTCAGATGTTTTTCCATGCATCATAATAGGTGCTTTTATCACTTCCCCACCAAAAACTTGTGCAATACTTTGATGCCCTAAACAGATACCCAAAATAGGTGTGGTATCTGCAAAAGTTTTAATCACATCCAAACACACTCCCGCCTCATTTGGAGTAGCAGGTCCTGGAGAAATAATAATCTTCTCAGGATGAAGAGCTTTTATCTCTTCCACACTCAACTCATCATTTCGTATCACTTTTAAATTTGCACCTAATTCTAAACAGTATTGCACAATATTATATGTAAAACTATCATAGTTATCAATCATTAAAATCATTTTATTTATATTCCTAAATCATACATTTGAACAACTCCTAAAAGTTCCTCTTTTTTATTGATAACAATAAGTGAATTTATTTTATTTTCACTCATAATATCACTTGCTTCGATAAGTCTTGCATCTTCATATATTAACTTTGCAGAGGTTGTCATGATAGATTTTGCTTCAAGTGTAAAAAATTTTTCTTCTTGGAGTTCCATCACTCTTCGTATATCACCATCTGTTATGATACCCACTATTTTATCATCATCTAAAACAACAACCAAACCACATTTCCCATCTGTAATAGTATGAATTATCTCTTTTACTTTTGCATCTCTATCACAAGTAGGCAAACTATCTTTTTTCATTACATCTTTTACTTGAGTTAGAAGTCTTCTTCCTAAACTTCCCCCAGGATGAAATTTGGCAAAGTTCTCATCTTTAAAATCTCTTACTTTCATCAAAGCTGCTGCTATTGCATCACCCATTACCAATGTAGCTGTTGTAGAACTCATAGGAGCTAACTGCAAAGGACAGGCTTCTTTATCTATAGATATATTCAGATGATAGTCGCTATTTTTAGCGAGTGTTGAGTTGGGTTTGCCACTCATTGCTATGATGATATTTGCTTGCGATTTTAAAAAAGGGATAAGTTTGAGTACTTCATCTGTTTCCCCAGAATTAGAGATAAGTAAAACTATATCATCTTTCTCTATCATTCCTAAGTCTCCATGATACGCTTCCCCAGGATGTAAGAAAAAACTAGGTGTCCCTGTACTTGCAAGTGTCGCTGCTATTTTTTTGCCTATTATTCCTGATTTTCCCATACCAGAAATGATAAGTTTCCCTTGCATATTTAAAATAGCATCAATAGCTTTACTAAAATCTTCTGTTAATAAATCAGATAATTTTTTTATCTCTTGAGACTCTATTTCAAAAACCTCTTTTGCTATATCATTTATATTCATTTTTGATACCTTCATTCTCTTATATATAGATGCCATTTTATCATAACAGCACTTATAGCTTGAAGCTTAGTCCTCTTTTTTATTATTAAAAATAAAAAGCCCTGCCATACCACCTATAAGTACGAGCGTGATAAAAACCAATAAGACAACATCAAGCGTTCCCATTTTGTTCCTTTTCTTTGAGCTGTCCACAAGCAGCACTTATATCTATCCCTTTTGACTCTCGAATAGTACACGTTAGATTTTTACTGAGTAAATACTCTTGAAATTTTACCATTGCATTTTTTGAAGGTCTTTCATAAGATGTACCAGGGAATGGATTGAAAAAAATGAGATTTACTTTTGCATCGATTCCATTTAAAAGCTTGACTAATTTATCTGCTGATTTCACATCATCATTTTTATCTTTTATCACAAGGTATTCAAACATCACTTTTTTTCGTGTGTCTATTGGGAATTTTTTAACTGCATCGATAATTGATTGAATATTGTACGCTTTATTCATAGGAATAAGTTCCGATCTCAAACCATCATCAACCGCATGTAAAGAGATAGCTAATTGTACACCTAAATCCAATTGACCTAATTTTTCAATTTTAGTACTGATTCCACTTGTCGATATTGTTTGTCTTCTTGTAGCGATAGATAATCCATCTGTATCAGAAATAATTTTGATAGCCTGAACAAGATTTTTAAAATTATCAAGAGGTTCACCCATACCCATATACACAATATTAACAGATTTATTTTGGGCTATATTATTATCTTTTTTTAAATAACTTATCTGTGTGACTATCTCTCCAGCTGTAAGATTTCGTACAAAACCACCTTTTGCAGTCAAACAAAAAGTACAGCCGACCTTACAGCCTACTTGACTCGAAATACAAAAAGTATACTGTTCACTTTTGATGATGTTCCCATCTTCATCTTTTTGTTTCTCCTTCATCAAAAGTAGAACTGCTTCTGCTGTTTTACCATCTTTATATTGAAACAAATATTTCTTTGTTCCATCTGAACTCTCTTCTATTCGAATAATTTTACAAATATCTATAGGATAGTTTTCAGTTAAAGTGGCTTTTAAATCTTTGGGAATATTTTTCATATCTTCATAAGAGGTGACATATTTTTTATATATCCAGTTGTATATTTGTTTTGCTCGAAAACTAGGTTTTATCTCATTTTGTAACTCTGCTAAAGTAAAGTCGTATATTGTTTTTGTCATTATTTTTCTTTCACTGTTCCAGCAGGAACAATCATCTTATTTTTCTCTAAATGTCCAACTAAAGTATCCATAGCTTGTGTATGATTGGATATAAAATCTTGATGTGCATTTTCATTTGTATAGTTTGTCACTACAAAAATACCCTTCACATCTATCTCAAACTCTTGTGCTATTTTGACCACTGAAAAAAATTCCATATTTTCAATACCGATACCATACTGTAAATATTCACGCCCAAGCTTATCATTGGTTGTGATATAGTTTGAAGAGTTTACAATCGTATCATTTTGAAGTTTTGGCTCTTCACATTTCAAAACATTATCAATAGGAGTATAAGAGTTACCATCTAAAAAAGAGAGTTCCAGATTTGAAGCACTTGATGATTCTACTATATCAAAAAGATTATAATCTCCATAACTTCCAGCACTCCCTACAAATAGAATATAATCTGGTTTATCAAATAGACATATTCGTGTCAGATTCATAGCACTCTCCACAAGCCCTACACCAATTGGTACTGCAAATGGAAATGTCTCATTTTTACCTGCACATACTATCATCTTATAGTCTCACTGGGATATTTTGAGATGCTAAATATCTTTTCAAATCCATAATATCAATCTCTCTAAAATGGAAAATAGAAGCCGCCAGAGCCGCCTCAGCTCCACACAAAAATGCCTCTTTCATATGCTCCATAGTCCCAGCTCCACCAGAAGCGATCACTGGAATATCAACCAATTTACTTATTTGACCTGTGATATTTGTCTCAAATCCAGCTTTTGTACCATCCGCATCCATAGAAGTCAAAAGTATTTCACCAGCTCCTCTATCATACACCTCTTTTGCCCAAGCAAGAGCATCTAGTCCTGTATCTTCACGCCCACCTTTTACAAATACATGATACGAGCCATCTGCAACTCTTTTCACATCAATAGCGACAACTATACACTGACTCCCAAATCTTTTCGCCCCTTGATTGATAAAATCTGGATTGGTTACCGCACTTGAATTGATACTCACTTTATCACATCCAACATTGAGTAAATTGTAAATATCATCAAGTTTTCTGATACCACCACCTACAGTAAGCGGAATAAATACCTCTTGTGCAACTTTTTTAACAACATCGACAATAGTATCACGACCCTCATGAGAAGCACCAATATCTAAAAAAGTAATCTCATCAGCACCTTCAATATTATATCTTTTGGCAACCTCTACAGGATCTCCTGCATCTCTTAAACCAACAAAGTTTACACCTTTTACTACTCTACCATTATCTACATCCAAACAAGGTATAATTCTTTTTGCGAAAAAACTCATCTCTATTCCTATTTATTAACTATTGATTTTATTATATCCAATGATATATAAACATCTTGTGGTATGCTCTAATTTTAGATTTATTTACTTATCTTAACATAAGCATAAATTTGATAAACTCATCTTTACATGACAAATATAAAAGCAAAAAAGAGATTTGGTCAAAATTTCTTAAAAGACGATTCCGTATTAGTAGAGATCATCCAATCGATGCCCCAAAACGATAATCATATCGTAGAGATAGGGCCTGGCTTAGGTGATTTGACAAAAAGACTTGTCAAGTGCAAAGATGTGACAGCCTACGAGGTAGATAGAGATTTATACTCTATATTGCAAAAAGAGTTTCAAAAAGAATTAGAAACCAATAACTTAAATATCATTTTAGGTGATGTTTTAGAAAAATGGAATCAAAATAATTCACTACATAATAGTAAGTATGACATGATTGCAAACTTACCTTATTATATAGCAACAAATATTATATTGAATGCATATGATGATAACCAATGTGAGCATATCATTGTAATGGTTCAAAAAGAGGTTGCAGACAAATTTACAGCATCTTGTGGGGATAAAGAATATTCCTCATTGGGTGTCATAACACAATTAGTTTCAAAAGAGGCAAAAACAATTATAGTTGTCCCTCCTGAAAGCTTTAGTCCACCTCCAAAAGTGGACTCTGCTGTAATTTATATCAAAAAAGATTTAGATAAAACAGTAAGTGTTGGGTTTAAAAAGTTCCTGCGAGGTTGTTTTGTACAGCCAAGAAAGAAATTGATTAAAAATTTATCTGCATTTCATAATAAAAAACTTTTAGTCGATATATTTGAAGAGTTACAAATATCTGATAACGCAAGACCTCATGAAGTTGATGCCTCTTTGTATAGCCATATTTATACAAAGGTAACAAATAATGGAAGAGAACAAAACACAAGCTGCTAATCCACAAGTAGCAAGTACAGAAAAAAAAACATCTGCTGTAAATTCAAATAAAAATGAAAATACAAATCCTAACCAAAACCAGCGAGGAAAAACTTTACCTCAAAAAAGAAAACCACCTGTAAGTGGTAACGGTTGGACAAATGATCTTAAAAAAGCATTTGAGACAAATGAGAGAATCCAAAAAGAGAGACTGAATCCACACAATAAACTTAACTTAAAATCTGAAGCGAGTTTCAAAGTAACTCCACTTGGTGGATTGGGTGAGATTGGTGGAAATATGATGGTTATTGAGACTGATACGAGTGCTATTATTATCGATGTTGGGATGAGTTTTCCTGATGATTCTATGCATGGTGTCGATATTTTGATACCTGATTTTACCTATGTACGACAAATTAGAAGTAAAATATCGGCAATCTGTATCACTCATTCACATGAAGATCATATTGGAGCTATGCCGTATATCTTTAAAGAGCTACAAGTACCTATTTATGGGACATCATTACCTTTAGAGTCTATTGGTTCCAAATTTGATGAACATAAGATGAAACAACATAGAAGTTATTTTAGAGCTGTACAAAAAAGAAAACCGATTAGAATTGGTGAATTTGAAGTAGAATGGATGCATATGACCCACTCTATTATAGACAGTTCCTCTTTAGCTATTACTACTGATGCTGGTACTATTATCCATACGGGAGATTTTAAAATAGATCATACTCCTGTAGATGGGTATCCTGCTGATTTACATAGACTTGCATATTATGGTGAAAAAGGAATATTAGCACTTTTAAGTGATAGTACAAATTCTCACTCTCCTGGGTTTACAAAAACTGAAAAAACTGTTGGACCTACTTTTGATAGAATTTTTGCAAAAGCGAAGGGTAGAATCTTGATGTCTACATTCTCATCAAATTTACATAGAGTTGCACAAGCGATTCAAACAGGTATAGATACTGGTAGAAAAGTGTGTGTAATCGGTAGAAGTATGGAAAAAAATCTTGATATTGCACTGACTTTAGGATATTTAAAATTTGGTAAAGAGCATTTTATTGATGCACATGAAGTAAATAAATATCTTGACAAAGAGGTTTTGATCGTAACTACTGGATCACAAGGTGAGCCTATGAGTGCATTGTTTAGAATGTCGATTCATGAGCATAGACATATCAAAATCAAACCAGAAGATACTATTGTACTCTCTGCAAAAGCAATTCCAGGGAATGAAGCAAGTGTATCTGAGATAATCAATCAGATTCAAAAAGCAGGTGCAACTGTAGCCTATCAAAATTATGCAGATATTCATGTTTCTGGTCATGCTGCTCAAGAGGAACAAAAACTTATGCTAAGACTTTGTAAGCCTAAGTTTTTTATCCCTATTCATGGTGAATATAATCATGTTGTAAGACATATCCAAACAGGGATAGAGTGTGGAGTTTTAGAGAGAAATACCTATATCTTAAGTGATGGTGAACAAATAGAGATCGCACCAAAATTTGTAAAAAAGGTAAAAACTGTAAAAACGGGTAAAACATATATAGACAATCAACGCAATAGAAAAATCGGTGATGATGTAGTCATAGATAGACAAACTATGGCAAATGAAGGGGTTATTATGATCGTGGCTCAAATCTCTGAAAGTGAAAGAGCAGTAGTAGGACCATCACGAGTAAGCTCATTTGGTATGGTTGACTCAAAACAAGAAAAACATTTTTCAAGAGAGATAGAAGATATTTTAAGTAACTTCTTAGAACATATCAAGCCAGGTATCTTACAAAATACAAGAGCAGTCGAAGAAGAACTTCGAAAAGTTGTAAGAAAACATTGTATACGAAAATATAGAAAGTATCCAATGATTGTACCTACAATATTTGTACAATAATTATAAGATTACAATTTATGTTCCACGTGGAACAATTTTAAGGGGTGAAATTATTCACTCCTTTTTTTATGTAAAAAACAACCACTCTCGCATAAATTTGGCTATAATTCGTCCATTAAAACAAAAGGAATAATCATGGGAAACAATGACAATAGAAATGAAGAAGAAGGTAAGACAAGACTCAATAAATTTATCTCACACAATAGTAGATTTAGCCGTCGTGAAGCGGATGAACTTATCAAAGCAGGGAAAGTATCAATAGATGGAAAAGTGATAGGTGATTTGGCTACTAAAGTTGGATTTAAAACTATCGTAAAAGTAAATGGTCGAACTGTTAAGGTTGATTATACAAGAGCTTCTACAGTGATAGTATACAATAAACTCAAAGGTGAAATAGTATCTAAAAATGATCCACAAGGGAGAAAAATAATCTATGATACAATAGGGAAAAAGTTTTCTCACTTTATACCTGTAGGGAGATTGGATTATGCAAGTGAAGGGATGCTTTTACTCACAGATGATCCTAAAATTGCAACTGCGATTATGACTTCAGATTTAGAAAGAGTCTATAAAATCAAAATTGAGGGTGAAGTCACAAAAGCGATGATAAGTGCTATGGACAATGGAATTACACTTGATGACGCAACAGCTGGAGCGTGGGATCATACAAAAACAATCAATATGGAATTTAAACCATTTTTAGGATACCAAATACAAACAAGTACACCGAAGTATTCAAAAATAAAAGTAGCTATCTCTGAGGGTAAAAATAGAGAGTTACGAAGATTTTTTGCTCATTTTGGATCGAAGGTAGTTGATTTGAAAAGAGTAAGCTTTGGTGGAATTAATCTTAACAATTTACCATCTGGAAAAGTGCGATACCTTGAAAGTAACGAGTATGAAGATTTAAGAAGATTTATGAAAGATCAAAATAAACTCAATAGAAAAAAGGATAAAGAAGACGCTTACGACAATGAGTACTAATCTTATAAATTTAAGTAAAAATATCAGGAACCCATATGAATAGTGATTTAACAACATCAGATGTAAATAGACAAAATATTTTGAATAATGACTATGCTTTAGAAAAAGTAGAATTACATTTGGCTTTGGGTGGATTAATGTGGAAAGATGAGCATATCTTTACAAAGGCAAAAGTTGCCCAACTTCTTACTATAGAGATACGAACTATTGAAAGATATTTAGAACAAAATAGAGATGAATTAGTCAAAAATGGATATAGAGTTTTAAAAGGTGAAGAGTTCAAGAAATTTAAAGAGTATGTCTCCGACATTCATGTCGGAGACATGCTCAAAACACCATCGTTAGCGATTTTTTCATTTAGAGCAGTACTCAATCTCGCTATGCTTATAACAGAAAGTGATAAGGCAAAAAGGATAAGAAGTAAAATTTTAGATATTGTTTTAGATGTTATGGCACAAAAATCAGGTGGAGAAACTAAATATATTAATCAAAGAGAAGATAATTATTTAACATCTTCCTATAAAGAGTTTAGTTACAGACAAGAATTTACAAATGCACTAGACTTTTATCTTGATATGAATAGTTTTAAATATGCCAAGTATACAAATAAAATATATGAGATAGTTTTTTTAGAAAATGCGAAAGAATATAAAAAAGTACTTGATTTAAAAGAAAAAGAGAGTGTCAAAGAAACGCTATATTCTGAAGTATTAACTGTAATAGCCAGTATAGAAAATGGTATCTCAGAAGATATGAGAAAAGAGTATGAAAAATTAGGAAGAAAACTTACACCAGAAGAGTTAGATAGACTATTTGAAGAAACTACTGAGAACCCTTATTTAAAACCAAATATAGAAGAAGCTAGAGTCAAAATGGCAAGTAGAGATATGTGTTTTAGAGAAGCATTACATACAAAACTAGAAAACTACATACAAACTGTTCCAAAAAGTGATTTTGATAAATTTCTAGGAGAAACAAGTAAATCACTTGAAGAGAGATTGTCAAATCCTAAAACTTTAGCAGTATTACAAAGATTAAAAGATAGATAATGAATCTTACAATATTTTATTTTGATATAAAACATGCCGTAGAAGTACACGACTGGATTATTCAAAAAAGTGGAGGATTAAAAGGGGAAAAAGAGATAAATCTTTTATTGAGTGTATTAGATCATATTCAAAATGATCTGTACTATCCTACTTTTGAAGAAAAATTAAAACATCTCATCATTGGAGTCAATAAATTTCATCCATTTAGTGATGGAAATAAAAGATCAAGTTTAGTGCTAGGAGCATATTTCTTGGAGCTTAATGGATATAATTATTGTATCGATAGATTTATCTTTGAGATGGAAAATATTGTGGTATGGTTAGCCCAAGGAAAGATTAATGATGGTCTACTTTTGGATATAGTCACATCAATTATAAATGAAGATGAATTTGATGAATCAATAAAATTAAGATTATTTGAAAGTATAGGATTTTAATGAGTACTAATCTAGCAAACATCTTACGACCACAAACTTTAGAAGAGTTTGTGGGTCAATCTCACATCATATCACAAAACAAAGCACTCTACAAACTCATCATCAAACAAGAGATTCCTCATCTGTTTTTTTATGGACCACCAGGAACTGGCAAAACAACTCTCGCAAAAATTATTGCTAAACGTAGTGGGTATGATTTTTATTATATGAATGCTACGAGTTTGAAAATAGAACAACTTCGTGAGATATTTAAACGCTATGATGGAACGCTTATCAAACCGCTTATATTTATAGATGAAGTGCATCGCCTTTCTAAAACACAGCAAGAGGTACTTTTGCCTATTATGGAAAACTACGATGCTATTATCATAGGTGCAAGTACCGAAAACCCATTTTTTTCTTTGACCAATGGGATACGATCACGAAGTTTTATTTATGAGTTCAAAACCTTATCGTATGATGAACTAGAAAAGTTACTCAACAAAGCACTTGATGTGATGGATATAAGTATTGATACGGAAGCTAGAGAGTATCTTATCGTAAGTAGTAGTGGCGATGGGAGAGCTTTGTTGAACCTGCTTGATTTTGGATCTAAACTTAATGATACAATCACTTTACAAATACTCAAAGAGTTACGGATGAATAGTATGGGTGATGGTGTGAGTTCTTCACAAAGTCACTATGACATCACGAGTGCCATGATAAAGTCCCTTCGAGGAAGTGATGTAGATGCTGCTTTGTATTATCTTGCTAGGCTTATAGATGGTGGTGAGAGTGTTGATTTTATCTCTAGGAGATTGGTGATATTTGCTGCAGAAGATATAGGCAATGCAAATCCACATGCTTTAAATCTTGCGAATAGTACGATGCAAAGTTGTAACAAGATTGGTTTTCCTGAATCTCGAATTATATTAGGACAATGTGTCATCTATCTAGCTTCTTGTCCCAAATCAAACAGTGCCTACAATGCAATTAACTCTGCTCTTTCTTATGTCCAAAACGAGGAGGTTTTGAATATACCCACACATTTAAGAGATGCACATATCGGATACAAATACCCTCACGATTTTGGAGGTTATGTACAGCAGCAATATTTGGAAAAAGATATTGAGTTTTATCAAAGTAAAAAAATGGGCTACGAAAAAACACTCACAGAGTGGCTAAGTAAAATTAAAATATGATATAATCACATACTATATTTAGGAGAAAATATGCAACACCTTATAACAACAGCCGATTTTTCAAATGAGGAGATTATCAAACTTTTTGATGATGCAAAACTATTTATTGATCTCAAATCAAACAACCTTTTAAAAGGAAAAATAATAGTAACACTTTTTTTTGAAAACTCTACACGAACGAGAAGTAGTTTTGAAATTGCAGCAAAAAGACTCGGTGCTGATGTAGTTAATTTAGAAGTACAAACAAGCTCGACTAAAAAAGGGGAAACAGTAGAAGATACTATCGCTAACCTTGATGCTATGAAACCTGATGCAATTATCATACGACATAGTGATAGTGGGTTGCCTGCGAGTTTGATCAAACATGTAAACTGTCCTATTTTAAATGCAGGAGATGGAAGAAATGCACACCCTACTCAAGCACTTTTGGATCTCTATACGATTATGGATTATTATAACTATGATGTAAAAAATAAAAATATTGCTATTGTTGGTGATGTTTTGAATTCACGAGTTGCCAGCTCAAATCTAGAACTCCTCCCTCGTTTTGGACTTAACCCTATTTTGGTTGCTCCAAAAGAGTTCCATGTCACATCAAAATTTAAAACTACTAAAAATCTAAAAAGTGTCATCAATGATTTGGATATTATTATGAGTTTACGAGTACAACATGAACGGCATAATTTTTCGAGAACTATTGAAGAGCTAGAACAAAGCAAAGCAAAATATGCAAAAAAATATTGTATTACAAAAAAATTGATTAAGGATAAAGATCTTTTGATATTACACCCAGGACCTGTCAATAGAAATATAGATATTAGTGATGAAGTTTTGGAAGATCCACGCTCACGAGTTTTGGAGCAAGTGACCAATGGTGTAGCTGTGAGAATGGCTTGTCTAAAAAAGCTTATCTTAAAACAGTAATCAATTCATTGAATTTACAAGAACAACTTAACTTTTATGGTGAAAAAAAAGAGCCTTTTTTCTTCATCATAAATTATGACAAAACAGACTACGAAGTGATTGCACTCAAAGATTTACCAAATACTATTCAATATTCTCTATCAGAAAATAAGCACCCTATTTCACATAATAATATTTTGAATACAAAAGCCGAACCATTTGATAGTTATAGAAAAAAATTTCATACTCTCAAAAATGAGATACTTAATGGCAATACTTATCTTGCAAATCTCACATCAAAAACACAAGTAGATACAAAGCTCTCCCTTGAAGAGATATATAAAGTTGCCAATGCAAAATTTAAACTCCTTTATCGTGACAAATTTGTATGCTTTTCTCCTGAGAGGTTTTGTGAGATACAAGAAGATACTATTTATACTTACCCGATGAAGGGTACAATTGATGCAAAGATTCCCAATGCTGAACACATTATCTTAAATGATTCAAAAGAGTTAGCAGAGCATACTATGATAGTCGATCTTTTACGCAATGATTTGTCAATTGTATCCAAAAAAGTACGAGTGGAAAAGTTTCGATACTGTGAATATATACAAGCAGGAGAAAAAGAACTGATACAAGTAAGTTCAAAAATATCAGGTCAATTAGAAAAAAATTGGGAAAATAAAATTGGTGATATTATTACCTCTTTATTACCAGCGGGAAGCATCACAGGCACTCCCAAGAAAAAAACAGTAGAGATACTTAATACTATTGAGAATTATGAGAGAGGATATTTTACTGGGATATTTGGAGTCTATGATGGAGAAAAACTTGATAGTTCTGTGATCATACGCTATATAGAAAAAGAGCAAGAAAAGTTAATCTACAAAAGTGGTGGTGGGATTACAAGTGATAGTGATCTGCATAAAGAATATCAAGAGATGTGTGATAAAGTATATATACCCTAACAATAAAAACAAAAGAGAATACAATGAACTATTTTGAAACTATAAAGATAGAAGATTATGAGATATATAATTTACCCTATCATCAAAAAAGAATGTCGAAGACTATCGGAAAAAATATAGATCTACAAGAGTATATCTATTGTCCAAACAACAAATTATTAAAATGTAAAGTGCTTTATGATGCAGATGATATACTTGATGTCCATTTTGATATTTACAAAAAAAGAGAGATCAAGACCTTTCAACTTATTTATGATGATACTATACAATATGATTATAAATATGAAAATAGGGAAAATATAAATGCCCTCTTTTCAAAAAGAAAAAATGCTGATGAGATTATTATCATCAAAAATGGACTTATTACAGATACAAGTATAGCCAATATAGCGATTGAATTAAAGGGGCAATGGATCACTGCAAAAAAGCCACTTTTGTATGGGACAACAAGACAAAGATATATAGATAATGAAATACTTAAAGAGTGTGATATAACTGTCAAGATGTTACAAAGTACTCAAAAAATAGCACTTTTAAATGCTATGATAGATTTTGATATAAGAGAAGAGTATACACTTTTAGTTTAAATCATCTATCACAGGTACTAAAATTTGGTTAAAATCATTACTATCATACGATAAGAGGTCACTATCAGTCGTAAAGAATTTAATCCATCTTTTCTGGAACATCTCCGCTTTTAATGGTAAAATTTGTAAGATATTCTTTTCTTTATGAAGTCGTTTCATTGGATTGGATTTTTCAGACACTACAGAGATATTTTGACTAAATATTTTCGCTAAATTATTGAGATGAGAGATGAGTTTTTCTCTTTTTGCATCCCCCAAAGGATCCATATCAAAAATTTTTGGTGTGATTTTGAGCTGCCCTGAAATGTCAAATAAAATAGGAGATATTTGCTCATAAAGTTTATTGTCATTTAATAAAACCAATGAGCTTTTTAATGAAGATATTTTTTCTTTTCCTACTTTAAAAATAGGAATTTTTAAAGATAAAAGATCACTCACAATATTACCATGAACCAATAAACTATTTGTCAAGACAAGCATCCCCATATCAAATTTTGATTTGTCCTCTCTGAGTATTTTTCGTATCCCTTTACTATGATAATCCATACTAATCACAAGATTTGGGACATTTTCCAATAATTTATGTATTTTATTTATCACAACAACAGTACTATGTCTTGTAATTTTGACTATCAATTTTGTATTTTTAATTCTTTTGTGCAAACTAATAGCATCTTTTATCACACTTAATATCTCTATTTCACTCTGAATATACATATCAATATACAGATATATATTTTGCCCAAAAGGCATAGGAAACTGAGCACTTGTCTTGGATATGGCACTATACACTTGTAGTAAAACTTTCGGTTTTCCTATGATCAGAATATTATCATTTGGTTTGATAATCAAAGAGGCTTTTACTGTCATGAGCTGTTGTTTTCTATACAAAGCAACGATACGCCAATCTTTTTGACCAATACTTCCTATATATCTATAGGCGTAGGTACTCCCAAATGGAACTTTGATCTCCATTATTTCACCTTGTCTCAATCCTATATTTTGGGCAAATAAAGGGATATTTGGTAAACACTCTATGAGACCATTAGACAAGACATCTTTCCCACGATAATATTGAATATTCTCATCATCAATTTTCAAATCCCAAAGATCATAAACATTACAGTGTAAGTCCATATATTTCTTTCGTATATTTTCAATCACTGCAATCGTGTCTTCTTTTGTAGATAATACGACCAAAGCATCTTGATACATCACTTTATTTAAAATAAAAGAGAGTTTTGAATAACTCGTGGGATCAAATTTATAAAAAGTAAAATTGGGTGGAATTGTAGTATCTAATATAGAGTCATCTGTATATATTATATCGTATTGATTTGCATTATTATTTAATTCTATCATTCTTTTTACAAGATGTTTCGCTATTGGACCATCTAAGATTACAAGTACATTTTTCATAAGTGCATCATAGCTAATTTATGGTAAAATATCTCCTTTATAAGGATACAAATGGAAACAGAAGTAAGAAAACTTCCAAAAAAAACAATTATTTATCTCTGTATAATAGTTGCATTAGGGGTCGCATGGTTTTTTTTAGTTGCAAATGGGCAAGCTGTAAAAGTAACTGAAATCCTTCATATGTTAGGATATAAGAAAGTTACAAATGTAAGAGTATATGCAAATCATCAGTTTATACGGGAAGATATCAATGTAAAAGGTTTCAAGTACACAATTAGTTTTACAAATTTAGAAACAGATGAAAAGTGTAAAGGTTTTGTTTTAAAAGATTTTAAAAAGAATGTGGACAAAGATTTAATTTGTACAAAAAGAAAATAGGATTGAAATATGAGTTTAAAAGAAGATATTAATTATACAATATGGTGTGATTTTGTAGAGAGAGATTTTTTAGAAAATGGTTTTGTAGAGTTAATAAGTAACGAAATTATAAACGGTGCGACAAGTAATCCTGCGATTTTTGAACAGTCAATCACAACATCAGAAGCGTATAAACAACAGATAAATATGCTTCAAGCTAATGAAAATAAAAAAATATATGAAGAGTTAGCAATCACGGATATCAAAAGAGCCGCCGAAATACTAAAACCTCTTTATGATCTTGATGCCAATAATGGTTTTATCTCTCTTGAAGTTGATCCTACGCTATGTGATGATGCAGAAGCTACTATTGCTGAGGGTATCAGACTTCATAAACAAATCGGATATAGTAATGTAATGATCAAAGTCCCAGCTACCGCTGCTGGATATAAAGCGATGGAAGAACTTACTGCATTGGGTATCAATGTCAATGCAACATTAATTTTTTCAAAAGAGCAAGCTATCGAATGTGCAAAAGCCTTAAATGAAGGGATCATTAAAAGTGGAAAAGATACAAAAGCTGTCATCTCTATTTTTGTAAGTAGATTTGATAGAATGTTGGATAGTCAGCTCAACAAAAAAGGACTTGAGACTTCTAAAGTAGGTATCATCAATGCAACAAAATGTTACTACGAGATAGAAAAATTCCAAAATGACAATATCCGTACACTTTTTGCAAGTACAGGAGTAAAAGGCGATATTTTGCCACAAAGTTATTATATTGATAATTTAATATTTAAAAATACAGTCAATACAGCTCCTCTTGCAACTATCGAAGAGTGGATAGAAAATGGATCTGTAGAAGAATCAAAAATGTTCACAGAAGTTGAATGTGATAAATATTTTAAAAAGCTTGAAAAAAGAGAAATATCTATAGATCTCGTATCAAAACAGCTCTTAAATGAAGGGCTAAGTGCTTTTAAAAAATCATTTGCAGAGTTATTAAAAAAAGTTAAAATATAAAGGGATAAAAATGAGTACTATATGGACACCAAATTCGTGGAGAAATTTTCCAATAAAACAACAACCAATCTATACAGATATGAAGAAAGTAAGAAAAGTTGAAAAAGAGTTAGCTTCTTACCCTCCGCTTATTTTTGCAGAGGAAGCTAGAAGATTAAAATCACATTTGGCAGATGTAGCAAATGGAAATGCGTTTTTACTTCAAGGGGGAGATTGTGCTGAAAGTTTCAAAGCTTTTAATGCAAACAACATAAAATCACTTTTTCAAGTGATGATGCAAATGGCAGTCGTGATGACTTTTAGTGCTCAAAAACCTGTGGTAAAAGTAGGTAGAATAGCAGGTCAATTTGCAAAACCTAGATCAAGTGATTTTGAAACTATAGATGGTATACAATACCCAAGCTACAGAGGTGATATAGTCAATGATATAGCAACAGATATAAAATCAAGAACACCCAACCCAAAAAAACTACTCAAAGCATACAATCAAAGTGCCGCAACACTTAATCTCCTAAGAGCTTTTGCAAGAGGTGGAATGGCAGACTTAAACAAAGTACACAGTTGGAATCTCAACTATATGAACGATCATACTTTAGGTGAAAAATATGAAGAGATGGCATCTAAAATAAGTGAAAGCCTAAAATTTATGGAAGCATGCGGAATCAACTCATCAAATACTCCAGCTTTAAATCAAACGACACTATTTACCTCTCACGAAGCACTCTTACTCAACTACGAAGAGGCTCTTACAAGAAAAGATAGTCTTACTGATGATTGGTATGATTGTAGTGCCCATATGCTTTGGATAGGAGATCGTACACGAGCTTTAGATGAAGCTCATGTAGAATATTTTAGAGGGATTAAAAACCCTATAGGATGTAAAGTAGGACCTTCAATGAAGGAAGACGAGCTCATCCAACTCATAGACAAACTCAATCCTGAAAATGAAGCAGGAAGACTCAACCTCATAGTAAGAATGGGTGCATCTAAAATAGCCGACCACTACCCTAAACTACTCAAAAGAGTAGAAGCTGAAGGGAAAAAAGTCGTATGGTCAAGTGATCCTATGCATGGAAATGTAGAAAAAGCTGATAATGGATACAAAACAAGAGATTTTGATAATATCCTCAGTGAAGTAAAACAATTTTTCCAAATCCACAAAACACAAGGAAGTGTAGCAGGTGGTATTCACCTCGAAATGACAGGACAAGATGTCACAGAGTGTACAGGAGGCCAAAGTAGTAAAATCACTACCAATGACCTCACAAGCAGATACCACACACAATGTGACCCTAGACTGAACGCTGACCAATCTCTAGAGTTGGCATTTATGATAGCGGAAACTATGAAAGAGGCTTAGGCTACTATTTGAAAATAGTAGCTTTTATATACTTTTATGGGAGTGTTCATCAATCTGTGTCAGCCATCTAGTAATTCCTAAAATTATATCATAAATTTAATGTTTTATCTAGTCTTCCCTCAAAATAAATCGAGAGTTGAGAAATTGTTAAGCTCCAATT
>Ga0193956_1000167_pt1 | contig 31244 bp, 32 predicted proteins | sample BB_7_MG_FD_140358 | JGI IMG/M metagenome (GOLD analysis project Ga0193956, IMG submission 140358) | Microbial mat bacterial communities from the Broadkill River, Lewes, Delaware, United States - BB_7_MG | ecosystem: Environmental > Aquatic > Freshwater > River > Microbial mats | place: USA...
CAAAATGTTGACTCACTTAAAAAGTCTTATGAAAAAATCGATTACTCAATAATATCACAAAACTTTTCAAAGAAAAATTATGAGTTGATTCAAGATAAATACAATAATGGAAAAGAGAATATCATTTCACTTTTAGATGCACAAAACTCATATATAGTTTCAAAATTAAATGAAAATATATCAATAATAGATTATTTAGTCGACTTATCATCAATCTACTTTTTTAGTGGAAACATAGATATTTTAGTGAATAAAACAAAAAAAGAACAATTAGAACAAAACATATTAAAGGCTATAAAATGAAAAGAATATTTAAAATAAATTTACTAATCTTATCAACACTATTTTTATTTACTGCTTGCGAAAAAAAAGAAGAAATTAATCAAGAAGAAAAAATTATAAAATCAGTATTTGTAATAAAACCAAAGCTTAAAGATGAAAATCAAAATAGGGTTTTTTCTGCAACTGCAAGCTCTAGTTATCAGTCAAAACTTAGTTTTAAAGTACAAGGAAATTTAAACTATTTTAAAGTTCAAATTGGTGATGAAGTAAAAAAAGATGAGTTAATTGCAAAACTTGATAATAAACCTTACGAACTAAAAGTCTCTCAAATAAATTTTGCATTAAGTGAAGCAAATGCAACATTATTAAATGCTAAAAGTACATATGAAAGAACTAAAAAATTATATGTAAATCAGAATGCAAGTATTAGTGATATAGAAAATGCAAGAGCAGCCTATGATGCTAGTAATGCTAAGGTGAAAAATATATCTAAAGAGCTTGAATATGCAAAACTTCAATTATCATATACAAAGCTTTATGCTCCAATTAGTGGATATATTTCAGAAAAATTTGTTAATGAAAATGAAAATGTAAATACAGGAACACCAATAGTTTTAATAAGTGATAAGTTAGTTGATGAAGTAAGAGTTCAAGTTCCAGAAATATTTATTAATAGAATTAAAAAAGATAGTAGTGTAAAAGTAGTTTTTAATTCAGTAAACAAAGAGTCTTTTGAAGCAAAAATATCTGAAATCTCAAAATTTGCTTCTCAAAATGAAAAAACATATTTAGTAATTGCAAAATTAAAAAACAGCTCAAAACTTATAAAATCAGGAATGTCTGCAGATGTTTATTTTGACATTCATAGTAAAGATGTATTAACTGAATATTTAGTTCCTTCAAACTCTGTTTTAAATGATAAGCAAGGATATTTTGTTTATGTTGTTGTAAAACAAAATAATAAATATTTTATAAAAAGAAAAGATATTAAAGTTGCTGATTTGATAAAAGATGGATTTGAGGTAATTGATGGTTTAAATAAAAATGACTTAGTTTTAAAAGCTGGGATGAGTGAAGTTTTTGAAAATATGGAAGTTACTATTTCAAATATAAAAGAGTTAGGAAACTAAGATGAATATCACTGCCTTTGCTTTAAAAAATGACAAAGTTACTATTGTTTTTTCACTTTTACTTTTTATATATGGAATTATTTCATTTATGGATTTACCAAGAGCAAAAGATCCAGGATTTATCATAAGAACTGCAACTGTAGTAACATATTTCCCAGGAGCTAGTGCTAAAAGAGTAGAGCAACTTGTAACTGATAAGTTAGAAAAACAAATACAAGAGATGAGTGAAATTGATTTTATAAAATCAACTTCTAAAAGTGGTGTTTCAATTATTTTTGTAAATATTTTGGAAAAACATAAAAATATGCGTCCTATTTGGGATAGTCTTAGAAGAAAAGTTGAAGATGGCTCTAGAGAGCTTCCAAGTGGAACATCTAAACCAATAGTAAATGATGAGTTTGGTGATGTTTATGGTTCTATGATTTCTATTACAAGTGACGGACTTGCTCCTAAAGAGTTAGAAGATATCGCAAAAAATACAAAAGATATATTCTTACGACTTGATGATGTTGCAAAAATACAAATATTAGGAGTTCAACCAGAAGTTGTTTATGTAGAATTTGATAACTCTAAAATGGCAAGATTAAATCTAAGTGCTAGTTATTTAAAAAATATTTTAGAAAATAAAAATATAGTTTTATCAGGCGGAAGTATAAAAGTTGACACAAGTAGATTATCAATAGAGCCATCAGGAAATTATGAAAATGTTACTCAAATAGGAAATACAATTATTCCTTTAAATACGGGAGAAAAGATATATTTAAAAGATATTGCAAATATAAAGTATGAGTATAAAAATCCTAGTACTTTTATTGTTCAAGAAAATTCAAAACCAGCTTTATTAATAGCTATTTCTATGAAAAAGGATGGTGATATTATAAAACTTGGGGAGAAAATTGATGAGTTAATGAAAGAAGTTCAAGATAAACTTCCTTTAGGGGTTCATTTAGAACGAATATTTAATGAACCAAAAATAGTAGATAGAATTATCAAAAATTTTGTAAATAATCTACTTCAAGCTATGGCTTTAGTTATCATTGTGATGCTTTTTTCTCTTGGCTTTAGAACTGGACTTATTGTTGCCGTTTTAATTCCTATGTCAATTTTAACTTCATTTATTGTTATGTCTATATTTGATATTTGGCTAGATCAAGTATCCCTTGCTGCACTTATTATTTCCCTTGGATTATTAGTTGATAGTGCAATTGTAATGAGTGAATCAATAATGGTTTTAATGAATAAAGGAAAAAATGTAGTTGAAGCTTCTATTCAAAGTGCCAATGAATTGAAAATTCCACTTTTAACTTCTGCACTTACAACTTCAGCTGCTTTTTTACCAATATTTCTAGCCAAATCAAGTACTGGGGAGTATACAAATTCTATTTTTAAAGTAGTTACTATTACACTTTTATGTTCTTGGATTTTAGCTCTTACTTTAACTCCGGTTTTAAGTAAATACTTTATGAAAAAAGATTTACAAAAAGAGCATAAAGAGAGTTGGATAGTTGGATTTTATAGAAATGTATTAAATCTTTTTTTACAAAATAGAGTTATAGTTTTAATTATAGTGATTTTAATATTTGCAAGTTCAATAAAAGTTCTAGATTTAGTTCCTAAAAAGTTCTTTCCAGCATCAAGTGAATCAACTTTTACAGCTGAAATTAGACTTCCAGTTGGAACTGCAATTGAAACAACAAAACATGATGTAGAAAAAATAGAAAAATATATAAAAGATAAATATATATATTTGAAAGAAGAAAATAGCCAAGTTTTAAATGTAGTATCTTTTATTGGAGAGAGCGCTCCTAGATTTTGGCTTTCTTATGAACAAGAGTTAGCAAGTAGCGAATATAGTACTATTTTAATCAATACAAAAAATGCTAGTGTTATACCTGCAATTAAAAAAGATATAGAAACTTTTGCAAAGGCAAATTTCCCTGATATGCAAATTGATGTTAAGACTTTAGCTATGGGACCTCCTGTTAAAAAGCCAGTTGAGATTAGAATTAGTGGGAAAGATACAGATAAATTATTTGAAATAAGTGCAAAGGTAAAACAAGAGTTATCTAAAATTAATGGTGTAAAAAATATAGTTGATGATTGGGGATTAAGAAATAAAAAATTAACTATACAAATAGATGAATCAAAAGCTTTAAAAGAGGGAATTACAAATCTTGATATAGCACTATCTTTACAAACAAGTCTTAGTGGTTTTGAAGTAACAACATTTAGAAAAAATGATAAGTTAATTCCAATAGTTTTACGTTCGAATGAAGAAACAAAAGATGATATAAATAGATTAGAAACTATAAACGTTTATTCTCAAACAAGTGGAAAAAACATACCATTATCACAAGTTGCAACAGTTAAAGTAGTTTATGAAGAGTCTAAAATTATCAGAAGAGATAGATTAAAAACTATTATTGTAGGTTCAGATATAAAACAAGGAGCAAATGCCTTAGAAATATTTGATGCAATAAAACCTTGGCTTGATGAATATTCAAAATCATTTGATTTAGGATACTATTATGAATTTGGTGGAGAGTTTGAAGCTTCTGGAAAAGCTAATGATTCGATTGTTGTAAATCTTCCAATAGCTTTCATGGCAATATTACTTTTAATGGTAGCCCAATTTAATTCAGTAAAAAAACCTCTTATTATTCTTAGTGCTATTCCTTTAGGTATTATCGGGGTTTCTTATGGATTATTTATTATGGATTCATATTTTGGATTTATGACACTTTTAGGGATAATTTCACTTGCTGGAATTGTTATTAATAATGCCATTGTACTATTAGAGAGAATAAAAATAGAAGAAGAAAATGGACTTGATTCTTATACAGCAATTATAGAAGCTAGTATTAGTAGATTAAGACCAATAGTTCTTACAACTTTAACTACTGTTTTAGGACTAGTTCCTTTATGGTATAGTGGAGGAGTTATGTGGGAACCAATGGCTATATCTATTATATTTGGTTTAACTATTTCAACGGTGTTTACTTTAACTTTTGTTCCTGTCTTGTATTCACTATTTTTTAAAGTAAGAAAGGCTTAATATGAAGAAAAAAACAGTATCTTTAGTTCTTGGAAGTGGTGGAGCTAGAGGTTATGCACATATTGGAGTAATTAAAGAGTTAGAAAAACAAGGTTATGAAATAAAATCAATTTCAGGCTCTTCAATGGGAGCATTAATTGGTGGTTTGTATGCTGCTGGTAAACTTGATGAGTATGTAAACTGGATAGAAAACTTCAATGTTTTGGATGTTTTAAAACTTATTGATTTTTCTTTTAGTAAAGATGGTATGATAAAAGCAGATAAGGTTTTTAAAAAAATTGAAGAGATTTTAGATGATACAAAAAATATAGAAGATTTACCTATCTCTTTTACCGCAACAGCAACTGATATATTTAATAAAAAAGAAGTATGGCTTCAAAAAGGAAGTTTAAAAGATGCTATTAGAGCATCAATTGCTATTCCTACTGTATTTACTCCAAAAAAGATAAATGATAGATTGCTTTTTGATGGTGGTATTTTAAACCCAATTCCAATACTTCCAACAGCTTCTGAGTTTACAGATTTGATAATTGCAGTAAATTTAAACAGTGATGCAAAACTAAAAGATAAACACAAAGATATTTTTAAAACTAAAAAGAAAAGTTTTATTCAAAAAAATGTATTGGAATTTTTCCAAAATAATGTTACAAAAAAAGAGAATATAAGTTACTTTCAACTTATAAATAAATCAATAGAAACTATGCAAGAAGTAATATCAAGACACCAATTGGCGACTCATAGACCTGATATTATGATTGAAATACCAAGTGATATTTGTGATTTTTATGATTTTCATAAAGCACAAGAGCTTATAACTTATGGTAAAGAGCTTACAAAAGATATTTTAAAAGGTAAATAATGAAAGAACTACTTTCAAAACTATGGTTTCAAGTAATATTAGGAATGTTTGGTGGAGTTGCTCTTGGCTTAGCTCTTTCTCCATCGGCTTTTGCCTTAGTTGATGAAAAAATAGCTTTTGCTGTTGCTCCGTGGATTGCCTTAAGTGGTAATATATTTTTAGCATTAATCAAGATGATTGTTATTCCTTTAGTTATGAGCTCCATTATTTTAGGAATAACAAGTGCAGGAAGTGTAGAAGTTTTAAAAAGTCTTGGTTTTAAAATAGGGCCTTATTTCATTTTTACAACTATAATAGCTGTCACAATTGGAATATGCATAACTTATTTGATTCATCCAGGCAGTTATGTTTCAAGTGATATTATAAGCCAAGTTGCCACATCAAGTGTTCAAGTAGCTAAAAGTGCTCAAGATATTTCAGTCCCTGATTTAATAGTTGGATTAATACCAGTTAGTGCTGCAAAAGCAGAATTAGATGGAAATATTTTAGCTTTTGTGGTTTTATCTATTTTTATAGGAGTTGCGTTGATGAATATTGATGAAGAAGATGCAAGACCTCTTAGAGATTTAGCAAAATCACTTCAAGCTTTTTCTATGAAAGTAGTTGATTGGGCAATGAAACTAGCACCTTATGCAGTATTTGGATTGTTATGTAATATTACTATTAAAATAGGATTTGATGCAATTTCATCTATGTTTATGTATGTTTTAACAGTTATTCTAGGATTGCTTTTACTTTTATGTTTTTATTTGCTTATTGTATATTTTGTTGGAAAAGTAAAGCCACTTGATTTTTTATCAAAAATTAGAGAAGTTCAACTTATGGCTTTTTCAACTTCTTCATCAGCTGCTGTTATGCCCTTATCTATGAAAACAGCAGAAAAAGAGCTAAATATTCCTACAACTATCTCAAAATTTGTAATACCTCTTGGAGCAACTGTTAATATGGATGGAACAGCACTTTACCAAGTGTGTGCAGCTATATTTTTAACGCAACTTTTTGGAATTGATTTAACACTTGTTGAGGTAATAATTTTAGCTTTTACGACGGTTGGCGCATCTATTGGAGCTCCAAGTACTCCTGGAGTTGGTATTGTTATTCTTGCAACTATTTTACAAGGTATTGGAGTTCCAATAGAAGGGATTGCACTTATATTAGGTGTGGATAGAATCTTAGATATGTGTAGAACAACTATAAATGTAACGGGAGATTTAACTGCAACAATTGTTATGAAAAAATTAACTAACTTTTCAAATACAAGTGAAAAATTAGCAAATGATTTTGTAAGTAGTGAAAAGTAGTATTAATTTACTACTTTTTAAAATATGTAACTAAAAACAGTATAATTATTGTTAGTAAAACAAAGATATTTGAAAAAAGTAGAATTATAAAAAATAGAATAGTTAAAACAATAGCACAATATTTTAATAAACCTTTTTCAAATAAAATAATAGCTGTAATTAGTCCAATTATAGCATTTGAAATAAAAAATCCATCGGCAAAAGCAACAAGATTATCAAGTGTTAAAATATCTTTATAGACTAAAAATAAAGTAATAATATAAATAATTGATAAAAAATTTATAGAACCTATTGGCACACCATTACTTAGATGTTTTGAAGTGAAATTACTGATTTTTAAAGATGATATTAATCTTGAAACTCCACCAACAAATAGTATTAGTGTTCCAATACATAAAATAGTTGAGATAGTAGATAAAATAAAATTTGATGCATTTGCAAATATAGGTTTTATTAACCAAACTAATTTAAAAGATTCACTAGATTTATTCTCAAAATCACCAAAACAAATTGCAAAAACTATTAATATATAAATAAGTGATACGACAATTGCAGAAAATATTACTGCATTTGTAAGTGTTTTAGTATTATCTACTTCATTTGAATAATTTCCAATAACTTCCCATCCTACAATTGCCCAAAATATAAGTAAAAATGAGTATCCAATTTGCTCAATAGAAATATTTGGTAAAGAAAAAATAAATTCATTTGTATTTAATAAAATATTTACACTTGAAATAAAAAATATTATAGTTATGGTAGAAGTAACTATTAGCATCAATTTTCCAAGAAAATTAATTTTTATTAGTAATAAAATATAGGTAATAATGTAGATAATAAAGCCTAGAATTTCAAGTGGAATATTTGGAAAATACTCTTTTACAAACTCAGCTGCAATTAAAAGTACAGCAACTGGACCAAAAAAAACTGCACAAATTAGATATGCAGAAGTTAGTAATTGGTATTTTTTACCCATAGCCTTTTTTGTAGCTAAACTAACTCCTCCATCACCTGGAAATAAAATTGCAAGCTTCCCAAAAATCAAAGCAAAGGCAAATCCAAGTATTAATATAACACTCCAGATAACTAAGGAATAATTACCAATCATATTATATAATAGGGGTGGAAGTAAAATAACTCCAGAACCTAAAATTGGCCCAATTATAAGTCCTGAAAGTGTAAATGTATTTAATTTCTTATTTTCTTTATTCAAGTTTTTATTTCTTTTTAAATATTTGAATATTATTTAAAATCTTTACAGCTATTAAAGTTAAGATTGTTCCCATAATTATTGATAAACTAATATGCTCTTTTAGGAAAATTACACTTAATAAAATCGCAAAAAATGGAACTAAAAATATAAAAGAGCTAACCTCATTTGTTCCTAGTTTTTCAATTCCTATAAAATAAACAGAAGTTGCAAATGTAGTTGATACAACTGCAAGACTTATTATATTAGTCCAAAAAATCCAATCAAAACTTTCATAATTCATTTTTGTAGGCTCTACGAAAAATATTAAAACCATTATAGTCATAAAAACATACATATAAAAAGAGAAAACTAAAGGTGAAGTTTTCGTTGCTTTTGAACTTAGTATTGTAATAATAGGCCATAAAATAGAAGCTAATAAAAAATAAATATTATGTTTTGTAAATATTTGTTCAATGGAAAATGTCCAAACATTTAGCATAGTTAATATCCCAATTGCTCCTAAAACTAGAGCAAAAATATCTTTTCGTAAAATTCTTTTTCCAAAGAATATTGCCATAATTAAAAAGGTATTAATAGGTATTAATGTAGTAACTAAAGCACCACCTAAACTTGCTGTTCCAAACTTTGTACCTAAAAAATAAAACTTTAGATATATAATCATAACAATTGCTGTAACAAACGAAAGAGCTAAACTTTGCCAGTTTGTTTTAAAATATTTTCTAGTGATTATTAAAACAGGAGCTAAGGTTATAATAGTAAAAAAATTTCTTAAAAATATTAGTTCATATTCATTTATATATGAGCTTAAAACCTTTGCATTTACCCAAGAAGCTCCCCATCCTGCCATCGCTAAAATCATTATAAAATAAAAGATATTTTTACTTGTTTGTGTCATTTAAATTCTTTATGTAATTTTTATGACGCAATTGTATAATAATTTAGTAATTATTTATAGAATAATATTGCTATTTTTTTGTAAATGAGCTGGTGTGTATCCAAAGTATTTTTTAAAATTTCTTGTAAAATGGGATTGGTCATTAAATCCTACTAGTAAACTTGCTTCACTAATAGTTTTTCCACTTTTGATTAAATTATTTGCACGGTTTAATCTTTCATTTATTATAAATGAGTGAGGAGTTAATCCTATTTCTTTTTTAAAAACTCTTAAAAAATGATATTTACTAAGATTACAATTATTTGCAAGAGTGTCTAAAGATATATTCTCATCTATGCAATCATTTATAAATTCTAGTGATCTTTTTACAATAATTTGATTATCAAATATATTATTGTAGTTTTTTGTATATGATGTAAAATTTAATATTAGATATGACAAGGCTTCAATTAATTTTGATTCAATAAGTAAATCATCATCTTTTTTAAAAAAAGAATCAAAAAAAGTATGAAGTTTAAAAAATAAAATTTTATCATTTATGATATGATTTTCAAAAAAAGGTATTTTCTTTTCAAAAAATATCTGCTCATAAAGTTGTGATAAGAGCTCAATTGTAGGATAAAAATTTGAGTGTGACCAATGTTGTGATACTCCACAATGGACTTCATTTGGGTTATTTACCCTAACTGAATATTTGTAAAAATCAAAACTTTTATTTGAGTTATAAGTTTTTAATACACCATCATAAGTAAGACCAATTGTATATGTGTCATGATAATGTTTTGAAAAGTTTTCATTTATATGTTTGACATTTTCAAAAAGTGTATTATTTAGTAATTTTGTCATTTTAAATTATAGCAAATTAATTCTATTAAAAAATAGAATAAAATTGCTATTTATTATTCAAGGCTAAAAAAGCTATATTATGCTTTTTTAGCATTTAAGATTAAAAGTACTCCAATAATTGCTGCTAAAAATGAAGCTGCGAATACTCCAAGTTTAACTGCACTGATTATTGCTTCATCTATAAAGGCTAAGTGAGTGATAAAAATAGACATTGTAAATCCAATACCACCTAGGAATCCAACTGCAAAAATTTCGCTCCAAGAAAGGTTATCAGGTTTTACTGCAATTTTTAATTTTGTTGCTAAGTATGTAAATCCAAATATACCAATTGGTTTACCAATTAGAAGTCCAAATACTACACCTAAAACTATCATAAGATTCGCATCAATAGTTGAGAAGTCTATTAAAACTCCTGCATTTGAAAAAGCGAATAAAGGCATAATAACAAATGCAGATAAACCATGTAAATCATGCTCTAATTTAACCAATGGATTTTGAACTTTATCATATCCATATCCCATATCTTCAAGTGCATCTATTTGGTGATGATTTAAAATAGGTATTTCATCCATATTTTTTTCAAAATTATCAATTGATTCTCTAGTTTCAGCTATGAATTTTTTTTCATCAATTTTTGATTTAATAGGGATTGCAAAAGCAAGTAAAACTCCAGCAATTGTTGCATGAATTCCTATTTCATGAATATAAATCCATAAAAAAATTCCTAATATCAGATATGGTAAAAGTTTTGTAACACCTCTGAAATTTAAAAACCAAATTAGAGCATAAACAACTCCAGCATGAAGAAAATATTCAGCTTTTATTTCACTTGTATAAACAGTTGCAACTACTAATACTGCACCTAAATCATCTACAACTGCTAATGCAACTAAAAATAGTTTAAGTGCTGGATTAACTCTTGTTCCTAATAACATTAAGATACCAAGTGCAAAGGCAATATCTGTAGCCATTGGAATACCAAAACCTAAAGGATTATTTGGATTAAATCCTACATAAACAAGTGCGGGTATTAGCATTCCACCAATTGCTGCTATTATTGGAAATGCAGCTTTACTAACACTTGAAAGTTCACCAACTACCATTTCTCTTTTGATTTCTAATCCAACCATTAAGAAAAATAGAGCCATTAATCCATCATCAATCCAATAAGTTAAACTCATTGATATGCTTTTATCACCTAATGTTATTCCTAAAGGCATATGCCAAAGGTCATAATAAGCTTGACCAAAACTTGAATTTGCCACAATAACTGCAGCAACTGTTGCAACAAAAAGTAAAATACCACTTAGTGCTTCTTTATTAATAAAATGTTGTAGGGAAGTTATTCTTTCTAACATATTTTTATCTATTCCTTTTAATTTTTAATGCTACAAACAGGGCATAAGCCCTTGATAATGATTGTATCAATTTGATAATCTTTTAGATTAAATTTAAGTTCTTGATGAATACATTCGATTTTAGAACATGAAGAACATATAAAATGTGAATGGGGAGTTTTTTGAATTTCAAAATATCTTTTTTTATCATTTGATTCAAAAGAATTTATTATATTTTCTTCCTCAAACATAGTTATATTTCTATAGAAAGTTGCCTTATCCATAGATAATTGGCTTTTTATATCTTCATAACATAAAGGTTTATTTGAGTTAATTAATATCTCCAATATAGCCTTTCTAGCGCTGGTTAGTTTAATATTTGTAATATCTGTTAATTTATCGATTTTATTCATAGTAGTAATTATATCAATTTACTTTTAAAGTTAGTTTTACAACTAAGTTGCATTAAAGTTTTAATTGATTAAAATTCAAAAATCGCAACTTGGTTGCAAAAAATATTTGGAGTACAATTTGAAAAAAATCATATTAATATTTTCTCTTTTTTTAACATTTGCATTTGCAAAAAATGAAGAATTAACAGTAAGTATACTACCTCAAAAATATTTTTTACAAAAAATAGTAAAAGATAAATTTGACATAAATGTAATGGTAAAACCAGGATTTTCACCTGCAACATATGAACCAAAAACTTCTCAAATGAGATCATTAGTAAACTCAAAAGTATATTTTTATATTGATGTTCCTTTTGAAGATATATGGTTAGATAAGTTTAAACAGTCAAGTAAAAATACACTTTTTGTAGATACATCACTTGGTATTGAAAAAATACAAATGGCAAAACATGAACATCATGATGAAGAAAATAAAACAGAAGAACATAAAGATGAACATCAAGACCATGAGCATGAATCTTTAGATCCACATATTTGGTTGGATCCTGTTTTAGTGAAAATTCAAGCTAAAAATATGTATGAAACTATGATAAAAATTGATTCTAAAAATTCAGATTTTTATAAAACAAATTATGAAGATTTTTTAAATCATTTAGATAAATTAGATAGTGAATTAAAAACTATTTTAAAAGAGGTAGAACATAAACCTTTTATGGTTTTTCATCCATCTTGGGGATACTTTGCTAAAAGATATAATTTAGAGCAAATAGCTGTTGAAAGTCAAGGGAAAGAGCCAAAACCAAATGAATTGGTTGAACTTATAAAAGATGCAAAAGAGCATAATATAAAAATAGTTTTTGTTGCACCTCAGTTCTCGCAAAAAAGTGCAAAAACAATCTCAAAAAATATTGGTGGAAATGTAGCAACTATAGATCCTTTATCAATAAATTGGGATATTGAGCTATTAAAAAGTGCAAAAGATATAGTAAATTCATATAAATGAAAAAACATCTTATAATTTTCTTTTTATTAAAGAACATCCTTTTAGGGTGTGCTTTATGTTCTATTTATTCTCCCCAAACTGATGTTTCAATTCATCTTAAAGCTGATAAAGATGAAATAAAAACTGCAAAAATAAATTGGGTTTTTGCAAGACCTTTTACTGATGAATTATTAAAATTATATGATTTAAATTTAGATAAAAATTTTAATAAAAAAGAGTTAGCTCTTATTGAAGAATCACTTCTTGCATATATTGAACCCAAAAATTTTTTGACTTTCATATCTTATTCTAAAAATATGAAAATGAAAACAAATCCTATTAATGTAAAAAACTATAAATTAGAATACAAAAAGGGGATCTTGTCTTTTAGTTACAATCTTGATTTAAATTATAAAATCGTGGATAAATATAAATTATTTATTGAAATAAATGATGAAGAGGGATATTTCATAATGTTTTTTGATCCTAAAAAACAGTTGTTTAATATCCCTTATAAATTTACTAAAGTTATTAACTCTACAGATATCTCATATATTATATCTGCTCCAGGATTGATTGAAAAAAATATAGATGCGAAGGAAGAAAAAGAAGAAATACAAGAAAAACCAAAGATAAGTTTAGTTGAAAAAAGTATAGAAAAAACTACTGCTTTAAAAGATATAACTTTACTAGATAAATTTACTAATACAATAAAAAAATATTTAGTGGATATAGAAAAAGGTGAAGATAAATTCGCTTTGGCTTTTTTACTTTTAGCTTCATTTGTTTATGGAATGATTCATGCACTTGGACCTGGGCATGGAAAAGCTTTGGCTTTTTCTTATTTTTCTGCTCAAAAAAGTAGCTATAGTCAAGCTTTAGTTATCTCGTTTTTAACAGCTTTTATACATATTTTAGGTGCTTTTTTATTGGTACTTATTTCAGTATTTATTTTACAAAGTGTATTAAATAGTTTTATTGAAGATTCTATTTCATATCTTACTAGTTTATGTGCAGTTCTTATCATGTTTTTATCTATTTATATTTTATATAGAAAATTAAAAAAGAAGTCATGTGTTTGTAGTAGTTGCTCTATTGATGTAAATACAATAAAATTTAGTACAAATAGTAATAATCAAAATTTTGTAAAGTCAGTAAGCAATAAACCTATTATAAATACAAAAGAAAGAAAAAAACAGGATTTATTTTTTGTAATAACAGCAGGACTTGTTCCTTGTCCAGGGACTGTATTATTATTTGTTTATGCCTTTATTTTACAAACATATTTTTCAGTAATTTTAGCAAGTATTGCTATTAGTTTGGGAATGGGTATTGTGATTTTTATTTCTTCATTTTTAGGTTTATCTTTAAATAAAGTATCAAGGAAATCCCATAAGATTACAAATATTATAGAGATTATAGCACCTATTTTTATGTTTTTCCTAGGAGTTTTATTATTGTTCAGTGTGAATATTTAAATTGATTATAATCAAAGTATAAACTTTTGTTTATGGATATAATCTTTAAAAAATAAGGATTATATTATGATTTCAAACAATATTTTAAATGACATAGCATTCACTGAATCAAAACCAAATATCACAGTACTTTTTGAAAGCTCTTTTTCAAAAGAAATTAGAATTTTACTAAAAGAAAATCAATTAATGAAAGAGCATAAAACACCTTATCCAATAGTTGTGGAAGTTTTTGAAGGAACTGTTGATTTTGGTGTTCAAGGAGAAATACATAATCTAAAAAAAGGTGATATCCTCACACTTGAAGGAAATATACCTCATGACTTAAAAGCTACAAGTGATTGTATTATAAGATTGAGTCTTAGTAAGCTTGATAGTGTAAATAGAGTAAAAGGGGTATTAAAGCTTTAGATAAGTTTCATATTTTTTAAATCATTCTCAATATCTTTGATTTTTATAGTTATATTCAATTTAACTAACAGATAATTAATAGATTTATTTTAAAATAAATATTATTGTTAAGTTGGAGAAATATGTTGAAAGCTGTAAGAATTTTAGTTTTAGAGAGTATGGATAGTTCAATATCTCAAATTATAGAAATTCTAAAGAATAATGATTTTTATGTTGATATTTGTAATAACAATAGTGATTTTTTAGAGTGTATTTATAATAATTTGTATGATTTATATTTAATAAATATAAATGAAAAATCTTTGCCTAGGTTTCAGTTAATTAAATTATTGAATGAATATCATGATGTCACTATAAAAATGGTAATAGCTTCTATTCCTAATATAATAAAACCATCTTTTTTGCATGGTTGTGATGAATGTATAATTAGAAATATAGATGAAAAAGAAATATTATTAAGAATAAAAGCCTTAATTAGAAGACAGTTTAAAGTTTATTCTGATTCTATAATCTTAAGAAAAGATATTGAGTATGAGATTTTTAATAAAAAAATTTTAGTGAATAAAAATGAAGTTGTTTTAGGTGAAAAACCTCTTTTAATATTAGATTATTTATTAAAATTTAGAGGAGTTTTTGTATCTAGTGAAAATTTAGAAAGTGGTGTTTATCCTGCAAATACAACTTCTAAAAATGGTTCAATTAGATTTCATATCCATAAAATTAGACAATTAATTGGAAATGATATTATTGTTTCAAATAGAACAAATGGCTATAAAATAAATATTTAAAATTTAAAAGGAAGTTTTAAAACTTCCTTTTTTTATAGACTATTTTTAAATAGCGTAAAGAATCCCCACGCAAAATATACAATACACCATACAGATAAAATCCATAAGAGCATATTTGCCATAATAGTAATTGTTCTATCTTTTGATGCATCAAGAACGCCATTTGATTTACCAACTTTCCAAGCCATTGTAGCTATAAAAGAAACACCAACTCCACCTAATGATACAAAAGTTAATACAAACATAGTAATAGATGACCATTCTATATTTAAAGGATAATTGTAAATATCATAACCTATATCAAACATGAGATTGTATCTAATGTATTCTCTAAATCCTGAAATTAAAAGTATTAATACAATTAATGCTGCAGTGGTAAGATAACTATTTTTTAGATTCTTAGCAAATAATATTAGAACTATAAATGAAATATAAATTATTATAGAATAAATATCAGCTAATTTATCTATTTCATAAGCCCAAGAAGCAAATAAAGCTAAAGATAAAACTAATCCCAAAATAGCTATTTTTGTACCAATATTTCTTGCAAATGATATAAATTTTTCATCAAATTTTTCATTAGTTTTTAAAAAATCTCCATAGTTTTGTAAAAATAATCCAACAACAGGAATACTAAGAAAAATTATAAATAAAAATCTAATAGTTTCAGGATTAAAAGTTGTTCCTGAAGTATCAACTACACCATTTGGAGCATACCATTGCATCCATTTTTCAGGTTGAATTACTTGTACTGAAAATACATGCATAATTAATCCACAAAATACTAAAAGTAAAAATGAGATTGTTCCAATAATACTACTTGATGAACTTTGTTTTTTATTTGCATAGTAGTACCAATAATACATACTATATCCAACAAGTAAAGTGTAAATAAAGATTACAACCCATAATCCAGAAATTGTATTTACAGTGTACCAATTTGGGTCATAAATCACTTGTGTAAATAATAAAGGAGCAACTCCTAAAACTATAAGTAGTGAAACAGAAATTTTTCCTGTTTGCAACATATGTGAAGTTAAAATTTTCCAATTATTATCACTTTTTTGTTTGAATCCACCAAAAATTGATAATCCCATACTTCCTAATGCTAAAAATACAAATAGAGCATGAAATGCCCAAGTTAATATATATAATCCTTGAAAAACAATAGGATAAAAGGGAAGACCTGCTGGGTCTCTTAGTAGATTTAAAATTTCTGCATCCATTATTTCTCCTTTGGTAGTTGTGATTCAATCCATGCTGCCATCGCATCAAACTCTTCATCTGGAAGGCTGATTTTTGGCATATAAGGAATTGCACCAGTTGCTAGTGAATATTGCATAAATGATTTAATCATCTCTTTATCTTGTCCAACAAAATTTTTTAGTAATGGTCTATATTTTCCAGTTGGTTCAAGGGAGTGACAGTTAGAACAAGAGATTTTTGTTAAAAGTTCTCCTACTTCTAGTTTATTTTCAGGAGTAATAGTTTTTAATCTATCAGGAATCCAAACATTTACTTTTAATAAACCATGTTTTTCAATAATATCAACTTCATTTTTGATATTTTTACCAGGAACATCTCTTCCCATGATTTGATTACTATAAACATATTGTCCAACTACATAAGGTTTTCTAATACTTTCTCTTAATTTTTCACCTGGCCATAATCCAAAAATAGCAATTACAAATAACATAACAACTGCAAAAGGTCTATTTATGAAACTTGGTTTTAAAATAGCAGTGGCAAAATATAAAGAGAAAACTATAACTAGAACAATTTTTGTATTTATAATTTGAGGCATATAAATACTTAATAATAGTTTTGCATTTTCTGGAATTGTAGTTATGTACCACATAAAACAAATTACAGATATAAATCCACCAATAAAACTTATAACACCCATTTTTCTTATTAGTTCATTTTTTAACTCTTTATCACTTAAAGATGAAGCAATAATAAGTCCAATAACTCCAGACATCATAATCATAAAACCAATTCTTAAGAATAAATGAGGAAAAGTTGTGAGTCCAAAAAAGGCATCACTAACACCACCTGTTTGATAAAAGGCATCATTTCCAGGCCACATCATAAAGCTTATAATTCCAATGATTAAAAATAAGGTACCAACAGAGGCTAGTGCAAATGCATAAGTAAGTTTAAGATGAGTCTTCCTATCTATTTTATTGATAAAATAAACTAAAGCAAAAACCCCAACAACTTCAAATACAAAAAAGACCCATTCTGTTGCCCAAACCCAAACAAAGTTGTGAATTAATGCACTAATTCCTCTTGGACTAGCAGCTGTTGCTGTATACCAAATCCCTGGACCTGTAATTGAACCTACAACATAAGAAAAAATAAGTAAAAACATACCATATTTTTTCATATATTCGTACAATTCAGGTCTATCTTCTTTATATGCTTTATGTGCAAGAAATGCAAATAGTAAAGCTGCACCAACAGATGTGTGTGATGCTAAAATGTGGATAGTACCCGTTATTCCCATAATCCAAGCAGAGCCTATTTCTGGGAAATAAAAAAGTGGAAACATACCAATTTGTTCCATTCTTTTCTCCTTTTATAAATATTTTGTATTTTGCTTTTTGAAATTTAGCAAAACCTAAATGCTATGTTATTGCTACTTTGTTAATTTTATGTTATTGAAAAAAAGAATAAAAATGGTCATGTTTATTTTTAAGTATTAAAGTTTGTTTTGTATCAGAAAATTAGTAGGAGGGGACTGATAGTTATTCAAGTAAAAAGATATTTAAATTATATAGTTACTTAAAAATGACCATTTATGCAATTATAGAGATAATGTGTTAATTTATTGTTTGAAAGATCAAAAATCTTTTAATCTTTCAAACTCATTTATAATATCTTCGATATTTTCAACACCAACAGAGATTCTAAGTAAATTTATAGGAAGTCCAATTTTTTCTAAAAATTTATTTCCCTCTTTTGAGATAATCAAATCATAATGAGCTAAATAAGTATAAGGCATAAGAAGTGTAAACTCTGTTCCAAGACTTGGACCCTTTGCAAAATTTAATTTATCATAAACTTCTCTAAAATCTTTTTTAAAAGTAACAGATATAATACCCGTATAAGAGTTTTCATCTATCATTAGTTTTTTATAGTTTGAGGCATATTTAGGATTTAGACAATAAAATATTTCATCAATAAAAGATGTATTTTGAAAATATTCAACTAAACTTTTTGTATTTTGAGCAATAATTTTTACTCTTTGTTCATAACCCTTTATTTGTAAAGCTAATCTTTGAATATCTTTTATATATGGTTCATCTGCGTGTTTGAAAAACTCTTGGGAAATAGCTGATATTTTTGAATTTTCATTTAGTATTATTGCTCCCATTAAAACATCTGCATTTCCACAGGCAAATTTTGTAAGTGATTCAACATAAATATCGGCATAAGGTTTTAAGTTCATATTAAAAGGTGTTGCAAAAGTTGCATCAATAATTAATACAATATTATGTTTCACACAAAGAGCTTTTAATCTAGGTAAATCAACTGTTTGAAGTAAAGGATTTGTTGGAATTTCAGTTATGATTGCTGAAATTGTATTTCCTTTTTCTAAAAGATAATTCTCTAATAAGTCAAGATTATTTATATCATAAAAAATTTTACTTTGTTCAAAATAGTGTTCAACTATATTCATAGTATCAAGATATAACCATCCTAATTGAATAATAGTATTTCTAGCATTTTTAGCTGCAATTGCTTTTATACCTTTTAGTACACAGTACATTGCATTCATACCTGATGGATTTAAGCAGATATTTTGTGTTGGTTGATTATAAGCAATTGCTAGATTTGAGATTAATATCTCTTTTGCAGTATTTTTATCTTCTAGTTCTTCTTGATGTTTTTGTTTTAAAATTCCTAAATTAAAAAGATAATCTTCAGCTAATCTTGAAGATAAGTTATATCCAACGTGCTGAATAAACTTTAAAACTTTTTGTAATTGAGTTGTGCCATTTTGAACTAAAATTACACCAAATGGCTCATTTATTTCTATTTTATTATGAATAAAATATTTACTACTTACAACATTTACAGCTTTTTGAGAACTTAAAAGTACAACTTCGTAGTCATTACTTACTTTATATTTTTCTTTTATATGAGTTGCTAAAAGTTTTAAATATGGATGCATTACAAATCTTGGATATGCACTTTTTATTTTTTCTAAAATTTCTGGTGTTTGTTCTTCATAGTCAATAACATCTTGCAAATGGGGCATTGAAACTGATACTGCATGGATGTTTTTTTGTGGAAGAGTTTCTCCACATGGAATATGACTAAAAACTGTTTTATTCATCTATATTTATCTACTTTACTGCTTGTTTAATATCTTCTATTAGGTCTTCTACATTTTCTAATCCAATAGAAAATCTAACTGTTCCCTCAGCTATTCCAATAGCTGCTAATTCTTCTTTAGAAAAAGTTGCATGGGAAATTTTAGCAGGGATTTCAACTCTACTATCAGGGCTTCCAAATGAACATTTCTCACCAAATATTTTTGTATTTTCAATAAACTTTTCTGCTAATTCTAAGCTAGAAAAATCAGCACAAAACAGACCTGGTATATAAGTCATTTGTTTTTTTGCTAAGTCATATTGAGGATGAGACTCAAGGGCGGGATGAGTTACTTTTGTAATATAATTTTGCTCTTCTAAAAAATTTGCGATAATTATAGAGTTTTTCTCATGTTCTGCCATTCTAATTTTTAATGTTGGAATACCAAGTGTGATTAGATATACATCCATAGGATTTTGGCTTCTTCCGTGAGCATTTGCATAGTAATGAATTTGCTGTGCTAACTCATGTGTTTTTGCAACAATAGCTCCTGCAACAACTGCACCATGACCTGAGATATATTTTGTTGTTGAAAAAAGAGAAAAATCTGCACCAAGTTCTAATGGTTTTTGAGATATAAAAGTTGCTAATGAATTATCAACTGCAAATACAGAGTTATACTTATGTGATAAATTGGCAACTTTTTCTAAATCTATGATTTTAAGACCTGGATTTGTAGGGCTTTCGCATAAAACTAAATCAATAGGATTGTTTTTTAATATATTTTCTAAAACATCAAATTCTAAAAAATCTGCAAAGTGAACAGTTACATTATACTTTTCTTTAAATATTTTTAATAATCTAAATGTTCCACCATAACAATCAGCTTCTACAAGTATATGAGAATTTGCTTTTAAAACTGTTTCAAAAAGTAGGGCAACTGAAGCTATACCTGTATGTGTACAAACACATCCAGCACCGCCTTCAACACTAGTGAAAAGATTTTCTAACATCTCTCTAGTTGGGTTATCACTTCTTGTATAGTCATAAATTTTATCACCATTTTGTTTTTTTAAATCAAATGTTCCTGTGTTATAAATAGGGAAATGTGAAGCTCCTGCAACATCATCAAATGGTGCAAACGAAGCAATATGGCTTAAGCTAGTCTCAACGTGTTTTTTCATAACAATCCTAATCTTTTTTCTTTTTTTTTGTGATTATATCTAAGTTTTTCTGAGAGTAAAAATCTTGTTATAATTAATATAAAAAAATGTAATATATCAAAATAGATTAGTGTTAACAAGTGTAAGGAAAATTTATGAATAAAATCGAAGAAATATTAAAAAATCAAAAGATAGTAATAGCTGATGGTGCAACAGGTACGGAGTTAGAAAGAAAAGGATATGATATAAAAGATTCTCTTTGGTCTGCAAAGTTTCTGATGGATAATCCGCAAGTTATTTGCGAAGTTCATAGGGATTATTTAGATGCTGGTTCTGACTGTATTACAACATTGAGTTATCAAGCTACTTTTGAAGGTTTTATGAAAAAAGGACTTAGTGAAGATGAAGCTAAAAAGCTTATTGAATCTTCTGTTAAATTAGCAATAGATACACGTGATGAGTTTTGGAATAATTTAGATAATAAAGATAATAGAGCTAAACCTCTGGTTGCCGCTTCAATTGGTCCTTATGGTGCTTTTTTGGCTGATGGTTCTGAGTTTACTGGAAATTATGGATTAAATGAAGATGAGTTAGTATCTTTTCATCAAAAAAGAATGAAAACAATTATTGATGCAAATCCTGATATTTTAGCTTGTGAAACAGTACCTTGTTTAATGGAAGCTAAGGCTTATGTGAAGTTACTAGAACAGTTTCCAAATACACAAGCTTGGATAAGTTTTAGTGCAAAAGACGGTAAGCATATAAATAGTGGAGAAAGTATTAAAGAGTGTGCGAAGTATTTAGATGCTCAAAAGCAAATTGCAGCTATTGGAATCAATTGTACAGCTCCACAATATATTGAGTCATTAATTCAAGAGATAAAAGAGGTTTCAACTAAACCAATTATTGTATATCCAAATGGAGGTGCTGTTTATGATGGTCTTACTAAAACTTGGAGTACGCAAGCAAATAATTCTACATATGGGAAAATGGCTCAAATGTGGTATGAAAAAGGTGCTTCAATAATTGGAGGATGTTGTCAAACAACTCCAAGTGATATAGAACAAATATCAAACTGGATTAGAAAATAGATTAAAAAAGGTTTAAGATGGAAGAGATACACATTCAATGTCCGTACTGTTTACAAGCGATTTCAGTTTTACTTGATAGGGGAATTTATGGTCACGCTTCTGTTGTAGATGATTGTGAAGTTTGTTGTAGACCAATAGAAATCTCATATGTTGTTGAAGATGGAGAAGTTACTACTTATTCATATAATAGTATTGAAGGAAATGAGTTTTAAAATAAACCAAAAATAATAAATTTTTCATTTTCATTTCATTTTTATATTTAATAATTTCCTTTATTAAATTATAAAGGGTTTTAAATGATTGAAAAAAGTTTAACATTAAATAGGGTTGCAGGATTAAGCCTATTTTTCTGGATAGTAAAAATATTATCTACAACAGTTGGTGAAACAGCAGCTGATTTTGTTGCTGTTGATATGAATATTGGATTAGTTGGAACTTCATTAGTAATGGGACTTATTACAATAGGTGCTGTTATTTGGAATTTTAAATTAAAAAAATATTTTGCACCTTCTTATTGGTTTTTAATAGTGATGATGAGTATAGAAGGAACTTTGATAACTGATATTTTAGTTGATGATTTTAATATTAGTCTTATTACTTTAGACCTTATATTCTTTATAGCTATGGCTTTAGGTTTTTTAATATGGTACAAAACTGAAGGTACTTTATCTATTCATAAAATCACAAATAATAAAAGAGAAGTTTTTTACTGGCTAATCGTTTTAATTACATTTGCGCTAGGTACGGGTATTGGAGATACGGTATCTGAACACTTAAATTTTGGATATTCTAATTCCTTGATGTTATTTGGAGCTATTTTCTTAATTGCGGGTGCTTTATTTTATGCAAAAATATTAGATGGTATTACAGCATTTTGGATTGCGTTTATTGTAACTCGACCAATTGGAGCATCTTTAGGTGACTTATTTATTCAATCTCCTGCTGATGGTGGTATGGGAATTTCTGCAGGAAGTATAAATATTACTTTTTTTACTATAATTTTAATTGTTGTATCTTATTTAAGTCTAACTAAAATTGATGTAACAAAAGATGAGAATTAATATTTTTAGTTTACCATTGATTCATTTTCAGTTCATTTTCACTTTTTATAATTACTTATCAATAAAAAATTATTGAATTAAATTTAAAAGGATTTAAAATGAAGAAAAACTCTTATTTTGTAAAAGGTATATTAGGATTAAGTTTAATAGGTGTGCTTGCATTTGCTAATGATATTGAACTTAATGATAATAAAAAAGAGATTGATATTAAAAGTTCAATTCAAATAAAAGATGATATGTCAGAAAAAGATGAAAAAGCTTCTGCTAAAATAGATGCTAGTGATGTAATTAAGATTATAAAAAAAGAGCAAAATGGTAAAATTATTAGTATTGATTTAGAAAATCAAGAAGGTAATTTAGTATATAAAGCTGAGGTTTTAAATGAGAATCAAACTACAGATTTTATAATTGATGCTGGTAATGGACAAATTTTAAATCAGCAAGTTGATAAGTCTGATAATGAACACGATAGAGAAGAAGAGGAAGAAAATGATGATGAAAATGAAAAAGATAAAAACTAGGTTCAAATAGTGAAAATTTTACTTATAGAAGATGATTCAAATATAGTTTCTTTCTTACAAAGAGGATTGATAGAAGAAGGACATTCTATTGATACCTCTTTAGATGGAGAAGAAGGAGAATATTTAGCTTGTATAAACTCTTATGATTTGATTATATTAGATTGGATGTTGCCTAGTAAAAGTGGAATTGAAGTATTAAATAGTTTAAGAGAAAAGAGTATTTCAACATCAGTTTTAATGTTAACAGCAAAAAGTGAAATCGATGATAAGGTTTTGGGTTTAAATAGCGGTGCGGATGATTACTTATCAAAGCCTTTTTCTTTCAAAGAACTAACAGCAAGAATAGATGCTATATATCGTAGAAGTTTATCTGATGGTAAAAATATAATTACAGTAAAAGACTTGAATATTGATATAAATAAAAGAATAGTAAAAAAAGAAAATAGTGAAATTCTTTTAAGTGCAAAAGAGTATGATCTTTTACTTTTTTTAATAAAAAATAAAAATTCAATGGTTTCAAATGGAATGATTGAAGATCAGTTATGGAACAATGAAGAGTTTACAAATAGTAATGTTATTCAAGTTACTATTTATAATCTAAGAAAAAAGATTGGTAAAGATCTAATAACAAGTTTTAGAGGTTTAGGATATAAAATTGAAATTTAAAAGCTTAAAAACTCGTATACTATTTTGGTTTGGAAGTATTACTTTTTTTATTTTATTAATATTTAGTTTTTTATTTTATTATATGTTTGAAAATAGTACTTATACTTCCTTTCAATCAAAACTCTATAAAGAAGCTATTTATGTAAAAGATAGTTTCTTAAATAGCAAAGATAGTGTTATAAAAAAAGATGAGTTTATTTCATCAAATATAGCAATATTAAAAGATAATGATATTATAAAAAAAACTACAAATTTTGATTTAAAGCATATTCTTCCTTATCTTAACAAAAAATCTTTTTTATTGGCAGATGATGGGGAAACAGTTTTGGCAATATACTCTTTGAAATTAAATGATAATCAAAAGATAATTGTGTATCAAGATGATATAGATGATAAGTTAGAAGATATTGTTGATACTATGCTCGTAATTGAGCCTTTACTTTTTTTAGCATTACTTCTTCTTGGAAGTAAAGTTATAGATAAGATACTAATTCCTATAAATAATATATCAAAAACTGCAAAGAATATATCTATAAACAATTTTTCAAATACTATTGCAAAACATAAATATGATGATGAAATTTCTGAGTTGATTGAGTCTTTTAACACTATGATTTTAAGGCTTCAAGATGGAGTTTCAAATTTAGATAGATTTAATAATGATGTTTCTCATGAATTAAAAACACCATTAACTGTGATAAAAGGTGAAATAGAGATTACTTTGAATAAATTAAGAGAACCAGAATATTACATAAATAGTTTAAATACAATTAATTATGAAATAAATCAAATAGAAAATATTATAGAAAATCTACTTTTACTTACAAAGTATTCAAAGGAAAATGTTCAAAAAACCTTTGAAATGACTAGCCTTGATTCTTTATTGTTAGATACTATTTATTTTTATGATACTAAACTCAAAAACAAAAATATAAATTTAATTATTGATAAAATTGAGTCTGTTAATATGGAAATTAATCCTTTATTATTTAAAACAATTTTTTCAAATCTTATTGACAATTCCATTAAATATTCTGCTCCTGATACTCAGATAAATATTGGATTATACAAAACTGATAAAATAGTTTTTTATGTAAAAGACCAAGGAATTGGTATATCAAAAGAAAAAATTCCTTTAATCACAAATAGATTTTATAGGGTTGATGAGTCAAGAAATAAAAATATTGAAGGCTTTGGACTAGGTTTATCTATAGTTAAAAATAGTGTTGATTTACATAATGGAAAACTCAAAATTAATTCAGAAATTAATTACGGAACTACTATTGAAGTTATTTTATAAATTATAAAACTAAAATCAATATAATTACTTATTTATTCCCAAAAATAAACTATAAAACCAAGCCAAATTAAAAATGTAATTATTATGCTAAGAAGAACAGCAAAAGCAGATATGTCTTTTGCATGTTTTGCTAAAATATGGTAATCCTCATTTACTAAATCAACAACTTTTTCAATACTTGTATTAAAAGCTTCTGCAATTATTGGTAAAAATAAAGAAGCAAATAAAAATATTTTACTCCAAAGAGGATAGGGCAATAAAAACAAGATTATTGTAAAAATTATAAAGAATGATATTTCTATCTTAAAAGCTGTCTCTTTTGATAGCTCTTTTAAGCCATCAATTGAATATTTAAAATTGTTTTTAAGACTATATTTTGGTTTCATTTTTTTCCTTGTTTTTAAATATAAAAATTAAATATATCAAACTAACCCAAACTAAACCAAGTCCAATACCAGCAATTACATCACTTAAATAATGTACATGTAAATATACCCTAGTAAATGAAATAACCAAAGGATAAGATATAAGAATAAGAACAAAACTTTTTTTATATTTTACTTTATCTTTAAATATTAAGTATATACAAAAAGCTAAAGTAGTAGAAAGTGTAGCATGACCTGAAGGAAATGAATAACCACCAATTTCTATAATATTTGAAATAGGTCGCTCTCTTTTTATTATCTCTTTAATTAATACAAATAATAAACTGCTTCCTAATATTGATATTGTAAAAAAGATTATTTGTGAATACATTTTTTTATAAAATAAATAAATTAAAAATAAAATAGATATAAATATTATTTGAGATAAGTTATTTACCCAAGAGATAAAAACAATAACTTTGCTAAAAGTAGGAGTATATAAGTTTGTAATATATTCATAAATCCATAAATCAATTTTAGTAATTAATTCAGAATTTAATACATCTTCTGTCATTTTAGCAAATAAATACAAGCCAAAAATGTTTATTAAAATTAATTTTAAAATACCATTTTTAAAGGAATTTCTCATAATAGTAAAGCCTTGTATTAATTAATTTTTCTCATGATAAAAGTCATTATAGCGGATACAATAGCAATTTTACAAAAATGATACAAATGGATAATAAATAGTATAGATTAAAAAGTATTTTCATTTTCATTTCATTTTCATTGCTTAAACTTCTAATATAAAAATTAAATTAGGAGAAAGAAAATGTTAAAAGTTACATTATTGGGATTAGGATTATTTGTTGGAAGTTTATTTGCACAGGACAATTTAAACAAAATTTCATCAACAACTTTAGGTGGGTATTCAACTTCTCTTTCATCACAAAATAAAATAGAAGCAAATACTACAAATTCAGTTTTTGTATCAGTTTATAATAAAGGAAAAATCTTAAAAGCAATTGACCTTGATTTAACACTATACACTCCAGATAATAAAACGATAGAATTCAAACATATTAAAAATGTAGACAATCAATATTTGACAAATATAAAGTTTCCTCAAAATGGTGAATATAAATATGTAGTTAAATTTAGTACGCAAGTTGGTGGAGTATCACACTATTTAAGGGGTGATTTTAAAATCTAATTTAAAAAGACTAATATTTAAAATATTAGTCTTTTAAACTTCAATAAATCCTTCAAGATATTTCACTGCTTTACCTCTTATCACTACAATTTCATCTAAAACTTCACATAGTAAAAGTCCACCTCTTTTTGAGGCTTGAAAAGCTTTCAACTCGTTTTTATTTAATTTTTCTGCCCAATAGGCTGCAAGTCCTGTGTGAATTGAACCAGTAACTGGATCTTCAACTCCACCATTTGCTGGCCAAAAATATCTTGAAATAAAATCATATTCAGAAGCTTTTGTCGTAACAACTACATCATATGGAGCTAGTTTTTTTAGTTCATCTAGATTTGGTTTGACATCATAAACATCACTTTCATTTTCATAAATAGCAAAATAAGCCTGTTGGTTTAAAAGTATCTCTTTTGGAGTTATTGATAATCCCTTTAATAAAGCTTCTGGAATAGTTGTAATCTCTTTTGGTTTTCTATTTGGAAAAACCATTTTGATGTATTCATCTTTTTCTTTACTAACTTTCATAATTCCTACAGCTTTTGCTGTAAATTCTATTTGTTTTAGATCACTATTTTCTTCAAATAAAACAAAAGCAGATGCAAGTGTTGCATGACCGCAAAAGTCAATCTCACTTAAAGGTGAAAACCATCTTATTTCATAAATATTATCTGTGCTATTTTTGATAAATGCAGTTTCTGAAAGATTGTTTTCATTGGCTATTGATTGCATTAGCTCTTTTGATATCCACTCATCTAATAGTATTACTGCTGCATAATTTCCTGAAAATACTTTATCTGTAAAAGCATCAATTTGATATATTTTTAGTTTCATTTATAACCCTTTTTATTCGAATAATGTTGGTATTATTGAAAGTACTAATAAAATTGCCATAATAATATTAAACCTTCTAATTCCAACTTCACTTTTTATTAATTTTTTTAAAACAACTCCACCAATTGCCCAAGAGTTTGCAGATATTAATACTGTTGTAAAAAAAATCATTGTAATAATAATGATTTGCATAGTTGCATTTTCTACAGATGTCACATAAACTGACATAGCTGTAATTATTTTGATCCAATTCTTTGGATTTATCCATTGAAATAAAACAATAGGTATAAATTTTAATGGTTGGGAATTTGAATCATTCTCTTTAAATTTTGGTGTAGAATTCGCAATCTTCCAAGCTAACCAAAGTAAATAAAGTATTCCCATTATTTTTAATATAGTAAAAGCGATTGGATAAAGTTTGAAAAACTCTCCAAGTCCAATACCTACAAAAATAGTCATCAATGGAAAACCAATAACTACTCCTAAAATATGAGGGATAGTTTTTTTATAACCAAATGTTAGTCCAGAAGATAAAAGCATAATATTATTTGGCCCAGGAGTAAGGGATGTAGAAAATGAGAACATAAATATTGAGATTAGTAGTGTTAATGTAAAAGTTTCGATTTGTTTTCCTAAAATATGAGATAAGAAGTTTTATAATAAGAAAGATTATATTAGATAAATTATTAAATAATAATTATAAAGTTTTTTTAAAGACTAATATAAAAATATTAGTCTTTGAAGTTTTAGCCTTTGGCTATTAAAACACCTAAAAGAGGCATTATAAATAAAAGTGCAAGTTGCATTCTTATCATCATTAAAGGCAATTTTGAAACTTTCATTCCCACATTGTCTTTATTTTTAATAAAGTATCTTATTGGATAAATCGAAAGTAATAAAATCAATCCAAACATAGATAATTTTAGATGAAAAACCCAATTTGTAGAATAAAAAGATGCTTCTTTTCCTACCCCTAGCCATAAAACAAGTCCAGCAACTAAAGTAATCACTGCACTAATTAGATAAATAATATCAATAAATCTAATTTTTTTAATTTGTTCTTTTGTCATCTCGTATGATAAATTCAAATGTTGAACTACTAAACAAGAACCTAAACTTATTATTCCTATAAAATGTAAATACCTAAATACTATTTCACTCATAATTTTCCTAAAAATATTTTTTCAAGACGCATTCTATATAAATGCATCTTAAACTTAATATATAACTATTTTAATAAATAGTTTTCTACATTTATTTTTAGTTCTTGAGCACTTCTAATACCCATCTCTTGAGCTACAGCTTTCCCATCTTTAAAATAGATTAAAACTGGAATCCCATAAATCTTAAATCTTCTAGCCAACTCTTTTTGTTCTTGTACGTCTACTTTGTAGATTTCAACATTTTGGGGTTTATCACTTGTGCTATATGATGTTATGTTCTGACCTAGAACCTTACAAGAACCTCAATATGGAGAATGAAAATCTACAACTACATTTTTACCTTTTATCTTTTGGTCAAAGTTATCTACTGTTAATTCTTCAAAAGCAAATAGTGTACCAAAAGCTAAAAATAAAAAAAGTAATATCTTTTTCATTTTTTGTCCTTTTTTGATTTTTAATATTTTAGTTAGTTTTTGTTTAGGGATTGTTAAGTATAAGGAGGGAGTAAAAAAGTGTATTGATTCCCAAGAATTAAACTTGGGAATTTAAAAAATATTAGTTAGATTCTTCTTTTTTTTCTTCTTCTTTTTTCATATCTTCTATAACTTCTTCAGTTTTAGTAGTTATTTCTTCTTTAACTTCTTTTACAGCTTCCATAGCTTCTTCAGTTTTGTTAACTACATCTTTTTTCATATCTTCTACAGCAGATTCAGTTTTAGTAACTACTTCTTCTTTTTTTTCATTACATCCTGTTAATAAAGCTACAGCTACAACTGTTCCAAATAAAATTTTTTTCATGGTTTGCGACCTTTTTAATTTATATATTTTTGTTTATTCAAACAATAATGGAATCATAGCTGAATAACTGTGGAATAATTGTATAAATTATATTTTTATATAAATCTTTTTATAGAATATAGAAAAATAGGCTATCAAAATCAATAAATCTTAATACGATTGACAAGGGCTACGTCCAGTTTTGAAAAACATTGCAGTAACTGTATCCATAGTTTGGATATGAACTATTAACCAATTTGTCAAATCTTTTTCAAGATATTCAAGAAGTGCTTTTTCGTCGTTTGTTTCATCAAAATATTTTAATATATTTCTCATTTTCTCTAAACAACTTTCATGTTCTCCTTGATGCATCATATATGGAGGGAAGTTCATCTCTAGCATTTTATCTTCTTCTGTTTTAAAATGATTAATAGTATGTTCATACCATTTTTCATAAGTTTTTAGCACTTTTGATTTCTTCTCTTCATTTTTTTCATTTTTATAAGCTATGACATTTTCATATAGTTCATTTATAATATCTACATCTTCAAAATGAGTATCATTCATAAAATCTTCAGCTACTAAAGGCAGGTTTTTTTTATTTATTAACATATTGTCACCTTTTTTTAATTTTTATGAATTTTTGCATAAAGCAGTAAAAATAACATTGATAGTGGTCAATTTAAAATAGGATAAATTTTATCCTGTTTTATGAAATCTTTTGGTAGAGTTCTTGCATATATATAAACAAATATTTATCAAAAGAGAAAAATTATGAAATTAGAAGAGTTAGAACTCAAAGTAGATTATTTCCAGTTTAATGAAAAATTTTACCAAAAAATAAAACCTACACCACTTACAAATCCAAAACTTGTATCTTATAATAAACAAGCCTGCGATTTAATTGGTTTAGATTGTGATAGTTGTGAAACTGAAGATTTTATAAACTTTTTAAACGGAAGCAAGATTTTAAAAGGAAGTATTCCTTATGCAATGGCTTATGCTGGACATCAATTTGGGTATTTCGTCCCTCAACTAGGGGATGGAAGAGCTATAAATCTTGGAAAAATAAACAATTGGCATTTACAAACAAAAGGTTCAGGCCTTACACGATATTCAAGAAGTGGAGATGGTAGGGCAGTTCTTCGTTCAAGTATTAGAGAATATCTTATGAGTGAAGCAATGCATAGTTTAGGAATACCAACAACAAGAGCTTTAGCAATTATTGATTCTGATTCTTTTGCCCATAGAGAATGGGAAGAAGAGTCTTGTTCTATTGTTATGAGAATGTCGCCTTCTTGGATAAGAGTTGGAACTTTTGAATTTTTTGCACGAACAAAAGATAAAGAATCAATATCTCAATTAGCAGATTATGTAATAAAACAATCATATCCTCACTTAGAAAATCAAGAAAATAGATATGAAAAAATGTTTTACTCACTTGTTGACAAAACAGCAGAACTTTTAGCTCTTTGGCAAACTTATGGCTTTCAGCATGGTGTTATGAATACTGATAACTTTTCGATGGCTGGGCTTACTATTGATTATGGTCCTTATGCGTTTATGGATTATTTTGAAAAAAATGCAATCTGTAATCATACAGATGCGCAAGGAAGATATTCATATAATAATCAACCTTATGTAGCTAGATGGAATCTTATGGTTTTAGCCCAAGCTTTGAAAGAGATTTGTGATGAAAATAAACTTGCATCATATATAAAAACTTTTTTACCACAACATGAAAAAGTATATTTAGAGATGATGAATAAAAGACTAGGTCTTGATGCAA